>BNJU01001861.1_pt1 | contig 211073 bp, 237 predicted proteins | sample 8539281 | NCBI WGS metagenome assembly BNJU01 (sample SAMD00202456, study PRJDB9452) | human saliva metagenome | isolation source: human saliva | place: Japan | reverse complement strand
GTCTGTTAAATATGCGATAATGCGGGAGATTTCATGGGTGTGGTAGAAACATGGTTGTGATTGTCCGACGGGGGATGATGTCGGGCAACGATGGAATCGGTTTGCTTGAAACGCCCGCCTGTTGCGGGCTTTTTTATGGGAAGGAATGGTCATGCCTAATCCGCTTTATCGGCAACATATTATTTCAATTTCAGATTTGACGACGGAGCAGCTCGAATTGCTGCTTCAGACGGCCTTTGAAGTTGAAAAAGCAGCCTCGCGAAGATTTGCTTGAAGGTAAATTGATTGGTTCGTGCTTTTTTGAACCGTCCACCCGTACGCGTTTGTCTTTTGAAACGGCGGTACAGCGTTTGGGTGGGAAAGTTATCGGTTTTTCCGATGGCGCGAATACCAGCGCGAAAAAGGGTGAAACGCTTGCAGATACTGCGAGGATTATTTCCAGTTATACGGATGCGATTATTCAGCGACACCCGAAAGACGGTGCGGCCCGTGTGGCGGCCGAGTTTTCGAGCGTGCCCGTGATTAATGCCGGCGATGGTACCAACCAACATCCGAGCCAGACACTTTTGGATTTGGTAACGATTTATGAAACACAAGGTAGCTTGAGCAATTTGAAGATTGCGATGGCCGGTGATTTGAAATATGGCCGTACGGTACACTCATTGTGTCAGGCATTGAAGCGTTGGGGTTGTGAGTTTGCATTTGTATCCCCTCCCAGCTTGGCGATGCCGGACTATATCACTGAAGAGCTGGAGGAGGCCAGTTGCCCTTACCAAGTTTTGTCCAGTTTGGAAGAAGCGGTCGAATGGGCGGATATTTTGTACATGACCCGCGTTCAGCGCGAACGTTTTGATGAGCAGGAATTTGCCAAAATCCAGGGTAAATTCAATCTTGATGCGTCAATGTTGGCAAACGCCAAACCCAATTTGCGCGTCTTGCATCCTTTACCGAGGGTAGATGAAATTCATCCGGATGTGGATAAAACACCTCATGCCTATTATTTTGAACAGGCAACCAACGGCGTGTATGCACGGATGGCGATTTTGTCTTTGGTATTGAACGAAGAAGTTTAAGGAGCGAAAGATGGAAAACTCAAAACTCAGCGTTGAAGCGATTGAACAAGGTACGGTGATTGACCATATTCCTGCCGGTAAAGGCTTGGCCATTTTGAGGCAGTTTAAGTTGCTGCATTATGGCAGTGCGGTTACGGTCGGCTTTAATTTGCCCAGCAAAACGCAGGGAAGCAAAGACATTATCAAAGTCAGCGGCGTATGGTTGGATGCCAATGCGGCTAACCGTTTGGCTTTATTTGCCCCTGAAGCAGTAGTAAACAAAATCGATCAGTTTAAAGTAATCGACAAACAGCATTTGTCATTGCCGGAGGAAATTTCGGAAGTGTTCCGCTGCCCGAATACCAATTGTGCCAGTCATGGAGAGCCGGTCATCAGCCGTTTTTATGTCCGCTCACATCATGAGCAGACGCGTTTGAAATGTCATTATTGCGAAAAAACCTTCTCGCGTGATTCGGTTGCCGAAGCCTGATAAAAATCTCAGGCCGTCTGAAAACACGGCTGTGTGGTTTGAGTTGTCTGCTTGATACATTAGTTTCATAAAAAGCAAGATATTAAGCAAATTGCGTTAAAATTACGTTAAAATAATGCCTTCCGGGTTGATGACATCATTTGCTCACAAAGGCATTATTTTTTTATAACACGATACAAAATGTAGGAAAAACTTATGCACTCATCCATACAAAGCCGGTTTGCTCCAATTTTATACGTCTTGATTTTCTTTGCCGGATTTTTAGCCGCACAAGTTTGGTTTAATCAGCAAGCCTATTTGACCAACCTTCCCCTCTTGGTCACTGCCATTTCTGCCGTTGCATTGGTTTGGTTGATTTGGGCTGTCGTCTCTGCGCGCTCCAAAGCAAAAAGCAAGATGTTGCACCGTGAGCAGCTGATTCAAAAAGAAAACATTCATCCTGTTTTGCATGCGACGTTGCAGCGTTCTGACGGTCAAACGGATTTATTGGTTTTGGTTGTCCGCAATAGCGGTAAGGGCTTGGCGAAGAATGTGCGGTTCGAGGCAGAGGCTTTGCCGGATCACTTGCCGAGCAAGCTGGTTGCCGATGCGGTTATGCGCTTGGAGATGTTTTCCGGCGGTGTGGATATGCTGGCATCGGGCGAATTGTATGGCGGCGTGTTTGCAAGCATGTTGGCGCTGGCTGCCGAATTGCCGGACCAGACATTTGGCGGCGTGTTGAAACTGAAGGCCACTTATGAAAATGCCTTTGGCGATCAATGCACTTCTGAAAGTGTCTTGGATTTGGGCATACTGAATTTCAATTTGTTAGAAATTAAATCCAGTGGCGAGCAAAAGCCCCGCAAGAAATTGTTGTATTGATATTCAAAATATGCAGGCCGTCTGAAACCGAAATACTTGGTTTCAGACGGCCTGTTGTTATTTTTCAAATGATTTTTGAAGAAAAAGAGGCGTATCGGGTATAATAATCAAAGAATTCGAAACGGATTGTCAGGATCGGCAAGCCGTCTCATCATTGTCGTATTTCAAAACCTTACTGATATTTTTTCAATCATCTGTTGCTATGTATCGGAACTTTTTCTGATGTTGGCACTGGCGAAATATTCCTTCAGCCATTTACTCTCAGGAAGCTGCTTATGTTAGTGTGTAATCCTTATGAAGTTGTGATCCATGGTACGACCAGCAAAGGCAAGATTTTCCGACCAAGCGACTGGGCGGAGCGCCTATGCGGTATTTTGTCTTCCTTCACCAAAGACAACCGCCTTTCCTATTCGAATTGGGTGCGCCCGATTTTGGTGGACAATGTCCGTTGTGTGGCAGTCGATAAAAAACTGGAAGAAGACAATCCGCAAATGTTCCGTTTCTTGATGGATTTTGCAGCAGATAACGATTTGCGCGTGATTGATTGCAAAGCCTTACTTAAAGAGCAGGAAAGCAAGCAGCAGGGAGAAGTGCCGGTCGAGCGCGTTTTGTTGGCGCAGGCGATTGAAGAAAAACATGCTGCCGAGCGTGCCGAAGCGGCCAATGCGCAGCCTGAGCCTCAAGCTGCCGCGCCTGTGGTCGGCGTATTGCGTGAAATTCCGCCGGAAGAAACTGCGACCGCTTTTGCGGCATTAAGCATTTTGCGTTCTTCTTTGACCGATATCCACCGTTTTGTCGAACAAATCAACGAGCATCAGCGTAAAACCGGCTACCGCCTGCTGGGTATTTTTGAAGAAGGCAAACAAAATGCCGTAGCCGTATGCGGTTTCCATGCTGCGTACAATTTGGCCAGCGGTTACCATATCCATATTGATGATCTCGTAACCATGCCGCAATGCCGCCAAAAAGGCTATGCTTCTCGCTTGTTGGAAGAAGTACGCAAAATCGGTGCGGAAACGGGTGCGACCAAAATCCATCTGAATGTCCATGTTAACCATGACCGTGCAGGTGCGCATCGTCTCTACTTTAAAAACGGATTTGAAATTTGTGCTTACCATTTCCGTTGCGATCCGAAATAATTTTTGTGGAAAGAGAGAAATCAATGTTGAAGATTTTGACCGCGGCTGTTTTGACACTGAGCTTGGCGGCCTGTGCATCAGGCAGCGGAGGCAGCTCGCAAATGTATGGTGAGATTAAGGCCGGTGTAGAAACCAGCCATCAACGTTGAGATATATAATGACAAGGCCGTCTGAAATAGGTTTTCCTGTTTCAGACGGCCTTTTTGCAACTTGATTAGAGGGTCGTGGAGGTGTCGTCAGCGGCAACAGTCCGATGCAGACGATACCAATTGTACAGGCGCAAGATGCACAAGAAAGCGATGATGGGCATGCAGGCTGCGGTAACCAGATAACGCGGGTTGCTGAAGTTTAAAACATTGTGCCCGGAAAGCAGCGACAAAGCGGCATGCAACCATTCCCACAAAGATGAAATGCTGAATGCCAAAACAGCCAACAGGCCGAGGGTTCGGAAAATGCCGATGGGCAGAATTTGTTGGCGCAATACGGCGCGGTTGAGTTGGAACAAGACAATCAAACCGAAGCCGATAATGCAGACCATGCCGCCGTTGGCGACGATTTGCAGGCTGTTGAAGGCAATGTCGGGCGTAACAGAAATTGTACCGGACTGATTGGCGGCGGTTTGTTGCAAATTTAAGCCTTGCATGACATTAAGTACGAAACCGTAGATTAGGTCGGCCAAAACGATGCCGATGGGCAGAGGAGTCAAAAAACGTTTCATGGATCGGTCGGATATTTCAGTATTATTCGTATGAGTGAGGCCGTCTGAAAAATTAAACATGACGACGTAAGGGTATATTGTATCCGATAGAAAAGTAGGTTAATGCAAAAATAAATTTAGTTTAAGTCAGAAAATTATGTAATTTTACGCCAGCATTATTGCATTAAGAGTACAATCTTCTTCATTATCAAACGTGAAATCAACAGGAAAGGACGTTTACATGAGCCAATTGCAACGTGATTTAACCCGTATCAGCCACAATACCAAAATTGTTGCCACACTGGGTCCGGGCAGCAACAATGTACAATTGTTGGAAGACATGATCCGTGTCGGCGGCCTTAATGTCGTCCGTTTCAATTTCAGCCATGGTACGCCGGAGTTTCATGAAGAAAATGCCCGTATCGTACGCGAAGCCGCGAAACGTGCGGGTCAGGAAATCGCCATTCTTGCCGACTTGCAAGGGCCTAAAATCCGCGTGGGCAAAATTGCAGGCGGCAGCATCGAGCTGAATAAGGGTGAAACCTTGATTTTGGATGCCACACTTGAAGGCGAAGGCACACGTGAAGCGGTGGGTTTGGACTACCGTGATTTGCCGAATGACGTCGCTGCCGGCGATGTTTTGTGGCTGGACGACGGCCTGTTGACCTTGACCGTTGAGGCGGTTGAAGGAAGTAAGATTATTACAAGGGTAGAAAACAGCCATGTGCTGAAAAGTAACAAAGGTATCAATAAACGCGGCGGCGGTCTGTCTGCCGGTGCGTTGACCGAAAAAGACTTCCGCGACTTGAAAACCGCGATTGCCATCGGTTGCGACTACTTGGCCATCAGCTTTGTGAAATCTGCCGAAGATTTGCACATCGCACGCGCCAAAGTCGAAGAAGAAATGAAAGGCAGTACAGCCGTACGCCCCGGTTTGGTTTCCAAAATCGAGCGCGTAGAAGCCATTGAAAACCTGGACGAAATCATCCTTGCCAGCGACGGTATTATGGTTGCCCGCGGTGACTTGGCAGTGGAAGTTGGCCATGCCGCCGTACCTGCCCTGCAAAAACGCATGATCCGCCGCGCCCGTGAGTTGCGCCGCTTCAGCATTACCGCAACTCAAATGATGGAATCGATGATTACCAACCCTGTACCGACCCGCGCGGAAGTCAGCGACGTGGCCAATGCAGTATTGGACGGTACCGATGCGGTGATGTGTTCTGCCGAAACCGCCGTCGGCGCGTATCCGTTTGAAACCGTCAGCCAAATGGCGATTATTTGTGCGGCTGCGGAAAAAGAACAAGATTCGCTCAACGGCGTTGCCGAACAGGTCGAGTATCCCGAAGTCGTCAGCACCAACTTGGCGATTGCCGGCGGTGCGGTCAGCGTGGCGCGCGCAGTTCACGCCAAAGCCATCGTTGCCCTGACTGAAAGCGGTTCGACCGCCTTCGAAGTCAGCCGCCACAACATCACCCTGCCGATTTTTGCCCTGACGCCGAGTGTTTCAGCGCAACGCCGTATGGCGATGTACCGCGGCGTGCGTCCGTTGATTTTGGCAACCAGTACCGATCACGATACCGCGCTGAACGAAGTGGAAGCCATGCTGGTAGAACACAAAATCCTCCAAGGCGGCGACCAATACATCATCACCAGCGGTTCGCAAATGCGCGAATCTGGTTCGACCAATACGTTAGAAGTGTTGCAGGTTAAATAATTGCAGTGATCCGATGATTGGAAAAGCAGGCTGTTTTAGCCTGCTTTTTTTGTGTAAAAAAAGAAAAGATTAGGCAAAAATAATGATGTAGTATAGAATTGAGTGCCTATACTAAATCAATAAAGGACGTTTCAGACGGCCTTTTTCTTTGTCCGCTACTTTCACGGTAAACCAAAATGATTCATTTCAATCTGAAAAAAACAGCATTTATTTTAAGCGCAGCACTGTTATCTACTGCCGTCCAAGCCTCCGGCTACCACTTCGGCACACAATCCGTTAACGCACAAGGCACGGCCAACGCCGCCGCCGCCGAAGCTGCCGATGCCTCAACCATTTTCTACAATCCGGCCGGTTTGAGCAAAATCGACAGCAGCCAAATTTCCGTCAACGCCAATATCGTTTTCCCAAGCATTCATTATGAGGCGGAATCTGCGAAACACTTCCGCACGGGTGCCGATGTCAGCGGCTCGACCAGCGGCAAAATTACCGAAACCACCGTTGCTCCGCACGTTTATGGCGCGTACAAAGCCAGCGACGATGTAACTTGGGTTTGGGCGTGTACGTTCCTTTCGGCTCTGCAACCGAATACGAAAAAGATTCCGTGTTGCGCCACAACATCAACAAATTGGGTTTGACCACCATCGCCATCGAGCCGGTAGTCGCATGGAAACTGAATGAGCAGCACGCTGTTGGTGCCGGTTTGATTGCCCAATATTCCAAAGCCGAATTGCGTAAATACTCCGACTGGGATGCTTCCGGCGCCATCAGCCAGTTGGCCAGCGGCTTGGCTTCCCGTCAAGCAGGTCGTCCCGTTGCTGTCGATGCGACCGGTAAAGCTGACGGTCATGCCGATGTAAAAGGCCACGATTGGGGCTTCGGCTACCAACTGGCGTGGATGTGGGACATCAACGACCGCGCACGTGTGGGTGTGAACTATCGTTCCAAAGTATCGCATACGCTGAAAGGCACTGCCGATTGGGAAGCGGACGGCGCATATGCAAAACGCGCTTGGGATTTGGGTGCAATGGCTGCACGTGGTTATGTGCCGAACGAAAAAGCCAGCGTAAAAATCGTTACGCCTGAGTCTTTGTCTGTTCATGGTATGTACCGCGCCACCGACAAAACCAATTTGTTCGGCGATGTGACTTGGACGCGCCACAGCCGCTTCAACAAAGCGGAGCTGGTGTTTGAAAACACCAAAAAAGTTGTCAACGGCCAATCTGACCGTACCGTCATCACGCCTAACTGGCGCAACACTTATAAAGTTGCATTCGGCGGCTCTTACCAAGTTACCGAACCATTGCAACTGCGTGCCGGTATCGCTTTCGACAAATCACCGGTTAAAAGCGCCGAAGACCGTATGAACAGCCTGCCTGACGGCAACCGTATCTGGTTCTCCGTCGGTGCCAAATATCAATTGGGTAAAAACCATGTGATCGATGCGGCGTACAGCCATATCCACATCAATGACACGGTTTACCGCACCGGCAAAGCCAGCGGCAACGACGTAGACAGCCGCGGTGCATCTTCTGCACGCTTCAAAAACAAAGCGGACATCTTGGGCTTGCAATACACTTACAAATTCAAATAATCGGATTTGAGTTGTGGATAAAAAGGCCGTCTGAAGATTTCAGACGGCCTTTTTGATTGGCAGGAACAGATGGAAAAATCCACAGGCAACAAATCGCGCGTTGGGCTTTCCATATTTCTGATTTGAATGACAGAGCGGAAAGGCAATAGAAAAGGGAATAGCCGATTACCGGCTTGAAAAATAAGATATTGTTCGCGCTTTAAACAACGCGTTACAGATTTTATTTATTCTGATGGGTAGCAATCAAAAGGCCGTCTGAAAAACAGGTTTTCAGACGGCCTTTATTTACCGAATCGCTGCTAAGAAAGCTTAATCAGCTGCGGACTTCCAGTTCGATTTCTCTTTCCTGTTCGTCTTCAGCCGGTTTGTCCATGGTTTTTTCATCAGCCATATTGTCTAAATCGCGGCCGGGTTCGGAGGCGGTATCGCCGATGGAAACGCTGTTCAGGCTTTCCAAAATAATGGCTGAGGCCAGATGGTCGGATGTGCGGTATACCATTGCCAAACCGATTTCTTCCGCCGGAATGGAAACCAATTCAACCGTATCTTTGTCTTTCGGCTTGCGAATCAGATTGTTGGACAGATTGACACGGACTTGGCGGCCGCGTTTGTAGAGGCTGACCACAGTGCCTTTGTCCAGGCCGTCGAGTTCGCCTTTATCCAAAGTAATGGTTTGGAACTGACCGGCTTCGCCCACGCCGTCGAAGATGGAAACGACTTTGGCCTGAATCGGACGGGCAGGGGCGTGAGGCATAACATTGAAGCTGTCGAGGCCTTCGGGCAGTTTCAGCAGATAGTCGTCTTTGCGGATTTCGGAAACCGCTTCTTCGATAACCAAAGGTTGTGCAGATTGGGTGCGCAGCTTCATGGCTTTGTTGACTTGGGTGTAATACTCGTTGCTTTTGAGTTTTTCGTCAGAAGCGCGGGTACGGTGTTCCAAGGCGGAGTCGGTGTAAGGCAGCGTGTTGGCGATGCCGCTGAACACGACTTCTTGGCCGAGGAATTTGCCGGTTTCCGGATCGGTGATGTTTTTATTGACGCGGTAGGTCAGGTAGCGGCCGGGTTCGGTCAGGCCGTATGCGTACACGCGGTTGCCTTTGGGTGTAGAGGACGCGGTTGTCGGGGCCGGCAATCAGGCGCGGCGCGTTGGCGGTTTCTTCCGGAGCGATAATCTGCGGATGTTTCATGAACATGCGGTAGAGATTGACGTTGACGGTCGGAATGCCGTAGCCGGAAGTTTCGCGTACGCGCGGATGCAGTTTGATCACGGGAATGCCGTCTGAACGGGTTTGGGCATGTTCAAAACCCAGTCGCGGCTGGCCGTTGACGTAGCGTAAAACCAACACCTGACCCGGATAGATCAAGTGCGGATTGCGGATGGCGTTGCGGTTGGCGCCCCAAAGGCGGTTCCATTGCCATGGGCTGTACAGATATTTGCCGGAAATACCCCACAAGGTATCGCCGTTTTTAACGACGTAGCGTTGCGGCGCATTGGGGCGGATTTTTAAAGAAGCTGCCTGAGTGTGGGCAGAAATAGCCATGCCTGCCATGCAAAGCAGGGTTATAATACGTTGTTGCATAACCGTTCCCCTTGAAATCGATTCGGTTTGTCTTCAGATGATAAACAGAGAAGGCTGGAGTTTGCGAAACTGCCGCCCATTCATCAATACGATAACGAACGGCCTCCGTCGCGCTATCTTAACATTTTTCGGCGTTATTTTAGCATTGAATGTTGCTGTCATGACAGGAGATTGTGGCGGCGGAAACCAAATCTGTATGAAAATCACACATCAGTTTTATAAAACGAGAATATTATGGCTTTACTGAACATCCTCCAATACCCTGACGAGCGTTTGCACACGGTCGCAAAACCTGTTGAAAAAATCGACGAGCGCATCCAGACATTGGTTGCCGATATGTTTGAAACCATGTACGAAGCACGCGGTATCGGTTTGGCGGCCACTCAGGTCGATGTACACGAGCGCATCGTCGTGATGGATTTGACCGAAGACCGCAGCGAGCCGCGCGTATTCATCAATCCCGTCATTGTCGAAAAAGACGGCGAGACGACTTATGAAGAAGGCTGCCTGTCCGTGCCGGGCATTTACGATACCGTGACCCGTGCCGAGCGCGTCAAAGTCGAGGCTTTAAACGAAAAAGGCGAGAAATTCACGCTGGAAGCAGACGGCCTGCTGGCAATCTGCGTGCAGCACGAATTGGACCACCTGATGGGCATCGTGTTTGTCGAACACTTGTCGCAGCTGAAACAAGGCCGCATCAAAACCAAACTGAAAAAACGTCAGAAACACACCATCTGACCTGCGCATCGCTTAAAGGCCGTCTGAAAAGACAAAACAGAAGGCAGACTTCGGTTTTCAATCTTTCAGACGGCCTTTTCAGCTGAAACAGTTTGCCCAACGCGCCCATTCAAACCATTTCCACAAGGACACAACATGAAAGTCATCTTCGCCGGTACGCCTGATTTTGCCGCCGCCGCCTTGAAAGCCATCGCCGCCGCAGGTTTTGAAATTCCGCTGGTGTTGACCCAGCCCGACCGCCCCAAAGGCCGCGGCATGCAGTTGACCGCATCGCCGGTCAAACAGGCTGCCTTGGAATTGGGTTTGACCGTGGCGCAGCCGGAAAAGTTGCGCAATAACGCCGAAGCCCTGCAAATGCTAAAAGATACGGGCGCAGATGTGATGGTGGTGGCCGCTTATGGTTTGATTTTGCCGCAGGAAGTGTTGGATACGCCCAAACACGGCTGCCTCAATATCCACGCATCGCTGCTGCCCCGTTGGCGCGGCGCAGCGCCGATTCAACGTGCGATTGAAGCCGGCGACGCTGAAACCGGCGTGTGTATCATGCAGATGGACATCGGTTTGGACACCGGCGATGTGGTCAGCGAACACCGCTATGCCATCCAACCTACAGATACTGCAAACGAAGTGCATGATGCACTGATGGGTTTGGGTGCGGAAGCGATTGTTGCCGACTTGCAGCGTCTGCAGGCTGAAGGCCGTCTGAATGCGGTTAAGCAGCCAGAAGAGGGCGTGACTTATGCGCAAAAATTAAGCAAAGAAGAAGCGCGTATTGATTGGAATGAAAGCGCGGCTGTGATTGAGCGCAAAATCCGTGCTTTCAACCCTGTACCTGCCGCGTGGGTCGAGTATCAAGGTAAACCGCTGAAAATCTGGCGTGCCGAAGTCGTGGCCAAACAGGGTAAGGCAGGCGAAGTATTGTCTTGCACTTCAGACGGCCTGCTGGTGGCGTGCGGTGAAAATGCGCTGAACATTACCGAGTTGCAGCCTTCCGGCAGCAAACGCATGAGCATACAGGCATTTGCGGCAGGCCGGATGATTGAAGTCGGAACGGTTTTGTAACAGGCTGGAAATCAACGTAGAGGAAAGAAGACAATGGCTGTTTTTGAAGTGGTCGAGGGCGATATTACCCGATTGGCAGTCGATGCGATTGTCAATGCCGCCAATTCATCGCTGTTGGGCGGTGGCGGCGTAGATGGTGCGATACACCGCGCCGCGGGCAAAGAGCTGCTGGACGAGAGCCGTACTTTGGGCGGTTGCCGCACAGGCGAAGCCAAAATAACCAAAGGCTACCGTTTGTCTGCACGTTTTGTCATCCACACGGTCGGGCCGGTATGGTTTGGCGGACAACAAAATGAAGAGGCCAAATTGGCACAATCCTATGCCAATTCTTTGCTGCTTGCCCAGAAACACGAGCTTCATAGCATTGCCTTTCCGTGCATCAGCACCGGTGTGTACCGCTTCCCGGCCGAAGCTGCCGCGCGTATCGCTTTGGAGAGTTTGAAACAAACCCTGCCGCAATGTCCGGCAGTGGAAAAAATCATCTTCTGCTGTTTTTCCAAAACAGATGCCGAATATTATCGGGCATTGCTGGCAGCCGAACAGGCCGTCTGAAATCCTCCGAACACTTGAAATCAAATATAAATCAGAAAGTAAAAAAATATGAGTATGTCCCTCGCCCAAAAACTGGCCGCTGACAGCGTTGCCGCGGTTGCCGAAGGGCGCAATCTTCAGGATGTCTTGGCGGAAATCCGCGCGGCGCATCCGCAGCTGACGGCGCAGGAAAGCGGCGCGTTGCAGGATATTGCCTACGGTTGCCAGCGTTATTTGGGCAGTTTGAAGCACATGCTTGGTCAAATGCTGAAGAAGCCGATTGACAATCCGCAGCTTGAAAGCCTGCTTTTGGCGGCGATGTACCAACTGCATTACACGCGCAATGCGCCTCATGCCGTGGTTAATGAGGCGGTGGAAAGCATTGCCAAAATCGGCCGCGGCCAGTTCCGCTCGTTTGCCAATGCGATTTTGCGCCGCTTTTTGCGCGAACGCGACAAGCTCGCGGCTTCCTGCAAAAAAGACGATGTGGCGAAACATAATTTGCCTCTGTGGTGGGTGGCTTATTTGAGAAACCATTATCCGAAACATTGGCACAACATCACCACCGCGCTGCAATCGCATCCGCCGATGACTTTGCGCGTCAACCGCCGACACGGCAATGCCGAAAGCTATTTGGAAAAATTGGCTGCGGAAGGTATTGCGGCCAGGGCTTTGGACGAATACGCCGTGATGTTGGAAGAAGCCGTGCCGGTAAACCGCCTGCCCGGTTTTTCAGACGGCCTGGTGTCGGTGCAGGATTTTGGTGCGCAACGTGCTGCCTATTTGTTGAACCCGAAAGACGGCGAACGCATTCTCGATGCCTGTGCGGCGCCGGGCGGTAAGACAGGCCATATCTTGGAACTGGCAGATTGTCATGTTACCGCTTTGGATATAGACGAGGGCCGTCTAAACAGGGTGAAGAGCAATCTTGACCGTTTAGGCTTTCAAAATGCCTCTTTGACTTGTGCCGATGCGCAGGACTTGGCAGCGTGGTATGATGGCAAGGCCTTTGACGCCGTCTTGGCCGATGTGCCGTGTACCGCTTCGGGCGTGGCGCGGCGCAATCCCGACGTCAAATGGCTGCGCCGACCGACCGATGCCGTCAAAACCGCACGCCAACAGGAAGCATTATTAGACGCGCTGTGGCAGACCCTGACGAAAAACGGCAGGATGTTGCTGGCTACCTGCTCGGTCTTTGTCGAAGAAAACGACGGTCAGTTGCAAAAATTCCTTAACCGCCATGCCGATGCCGAGTTGATCGAATCGCATGTGCTCTTACCGAACAAACATCAAGATGGCTTTTATTACGCGCTTATTAAAAAGCAGTAAAACGCTGATTGTACCGCTCTTGCTGGCCGTGTCGTTGAACGCGGCAGGCGAGGGCATCAGTGCGACCCGTGCCGAGGCAAAGCTGACCCATGCCGGACAGCTTTCTGTCAGCAGCCGTTTCCGCACTGACCTGCCCGACCAGCTTAAAGAAGCACTCAAACAGGGCGTCCCCCTGCATTTCAATTTAAGTTGGCAGCTGTCGGCACCGTCCGTGGCGTCTTATAAATTCAAGTTCGACCAGCTGCTCAACAACGACAGCACGATTCAATACAAATTGTCCTTCCATCCACTGACCAATCGTTATCGCGTTACCGTCGGTACGTTTTCTACCGAGTACGACACGCTTGAAACCGCCTTGCGCGCAGTGGGCGCGGTCGCGAATTGGAAGGTTTTGTCCAAAGGCGCGCTGAGTGATGTGGCCGCCAAAGACACGAAGGCTGAAATCCGCCTGCTGCTGACAACCGCCAAGCTGCCCAAACCGTTCCAAATCAATGCCCTGACGTCTAAAAACTGGCATTTGGATTCCGGTTGGAAATCCTTGTCGGTCGTGCAGGAGTAAACCATGCGCCGCTTTCTTCTGATTGCCGCCGTATTCGCCGTTGTTTTGTTGTACGGTCTGACTGTTGCAACGGGCAGCAGCAACGTATTGTCTGATTACTTCTGGTGGATTGTCGCCTTGTGCGGCTTGCTGTTGCTGGTGTTGGCAGCGGTGTTGGTGCGCTATGTCGTGCTTTTGATGCGCGACAACAGCAAAAGCGTGTTCGGTTCGCAGATTGCGCGTCGGCTGTCGGGGATGTTTACCTTGGTTGCCGTATTGCCGGGCGTGTTTTTGTTCGGTATTTCCGCCCAGTTTATTAACGGTACGATTAATTCTTGGTTTGGCAACGATACCCATGAGGCATTGGAGCGCAGCTTAAACTTGAGCAAATCCGCGCTGAACTTGGCGGTGGACAACGCGGTCAGCAACGCCACGCCGGTGCAAATCGACTTAATCAGCGCCGCTTCGCTGGACGGCAACTTAGGGCAAGCGCTGGCAAAATCCGCGCTTACTTCCGACTTTGCCCAGCTGGCGCTTTACAACGCGACTACCCATAAAGCCGAGAAAAGCATCAATCCCCTGAAACTAAATCAACCCGAGCTTAACAAAGAAGGATGGGAGCAGCTGGAGCAGACCGGCTCGGTACGCAGCTTGGAAAACATCGGCGGCGTGCTGTATGCTCAAGGCTGGATGCTGATCGGTACGCATAAAAATCAGGATTATGCGCTATTTTTCCGTCAGCCGATTCCGAAAGATGTTGCCCAAGATGCGACGTTGATTGAAGCGGCTCGTGCCAAATACGCTGAGCTGAGTTATACCAAAAAAGGCCTGCAAACCTTTTTCCTGTCCACGCTTTTGGTCGCGACATTGTTGGCCATCTTTTTGGCGTTGGTTATGGCTTTGTATTTTGCCCGTCGTTTTGTCGCACCGGTATTGTCGCTGGCAGAGGGCGCGCGGGCGGTGGCTCAGGGTGACTTCAGCCAGACTCGGCCGGTATTTCGCAATGACGAGTTCGGCCGTTTGACCCAATTGTTCAACCACATGACCGAGCAATTAGCGATTGCCAAAGAGGCGGACGAGCGCAACCGTTTGCGCGAAGAAGCCGCACGCCATTATTTGGAATGCGTGTTGGAAAGTTTGACCACTGGCGTGATTACTTTGGATGCCGATGGCCGTCTGAAAACCTTTAACAAAGCCGCCGAACAGATTTTGGGCGTTTCGCTGGTGTCTTTGTGGGGCAGCAACTGGCATCAATGGCACGGCAAATCGCCGCAGCAAACCCTGTTGGCCGATGTGTTTGCCGCCATTAATGAAACCGCCGACAGCGACAAACCCGTCCAAGTCGAATATGCCGCGCCTGACGATGCCCGAATCTTGTTGGGCAAGGCCACCATCCTGCCGGAGGACAACGATAACGGCGTGGTGATGGTGATTGATGACATTACCGTCTTGATACGCGCGCAAAAAGAGGCCGCATGGGGCGAAGTGGCGAAACGCTTGGCGCATGAAATCCGCAATCCGCTTACGCCTATCCAGCTTTCCGCCGAGAGATTGGCATGGAAATTGCATGATAAACTTGATGAACAAGACGCCCAAATCCTCAGCCGTTCAACCGATACCATCGTCAAACAGGTTGCCGCGCTGAAAGAAATGGTCGAAGCATTCCGCAATTATGCGCGTGCGCCGTCGCTGAATTTAGAAAAACAAGATTTAAACGGTTTGGTGTCGGAAGTATTGGTATTATATGAGGCCGGCGCGTGCAAATTTAATGCGCGGCTCAGCGCCGACGCCCTGCCGATTGTTGCCGATACGACGGCGATGCGCCAAGTGTTGCATAACCTATTTAAGAATGCCGCAGAAGCGGCAGAGTCGGACGAAGCGCCGCAAGTAAACGTCGAAACAGGGCGCGAAGGCGGACAGGTTTTCCTGACCGTCTGCAACAACGGTAAAAGTTTCAGCAAAGAAATGCTGCACAATGCTTTTGAGCCGTACGTTACCGACAAACCGACAGGAACGGGGCTGGGTTTGCCCGTTGTGAAAAAAATTATCGAGGAGCATGGCGGCCGCATCAGCCTGAGCAATCAGAACAGCGGCGGCGCGTGTGTCAAAATAGCTTTACCGGAAATGGCAGAAACTTATGCGAAGCAGTGATATTTTGATTGTAGATGATGAAGTAGGCATCCGCGACCTGCTCTCCGAAATCCTTCAAGACGAAGGCTATACCGTCACTTTGGCCGAAAATGCCGAAGAAGCGCGCCAATTGCGTTATCAAACGCGTCCGGCCATGGTGTTGCTGGACATTTGGATGCCCGATTGCGACGGCATCACTTTGTTGAAAGAGTGGGCGAAAAACGGCCAACTCAATATGCCTGTGGTTATGATGAGCGGCCATGCCAGCATTGACACCGCGGTTGAAGCCACTAAAATCGGCGCGCTCGATTTTCTGGAAAAACCGATTGCCCTGCAAAAACTTTTGTCCGCAGTAGAACGCGCCTTGAAACATGGCGAAGTTCAGACGGCCTCCGGCATGACTTTGGACAAACTGGGCAACAGCCCCGTCATTCAAGAAATGAACGGCAGTATTGAAGCGGCCGCCAAACACAACCGCCCGCTGTTGTTGGCTGGTGAGGCAGGTTCGCCGTTTGAAATTGTCGCCCGCTATCTGCACAAAAGCGGTACGCCTTGGGTGGCAACCGACCGTGTCGAACACATTGTCGATACGCCGATGGAGCTGTTGCAAAAGGCATCAGGCGGCATTTTGTATGTCGGCGATATTGCACGTTACAGCAAAAATATCCAAAACGGCATTGCTTTTCTTGCTGGAAAAAGCCGACCGCTATAATGTCCGTGTGATTGCTTCATGCGGCTTTAAACGCGGTGAGAGCGCCGATGACGTCGTTGCCGGCCGACTGGCGGAGCTGTTGAAAGAGCGCATCAATGTTCCTTCTTTGCGCAGTCAACCAGACGATATCGTCTTTTTAATCAACCGCATCATGACCGATTTGGCCGAAAGTCAAAAAATCCAGCCGGTAAAATTCAGCGACAGCGCGTTGGTGGTTTTGCGCCAATATGATTGGCCGGGCAATTACGACCAGCTTGCCGAAACGGTGAAAAAACATCATGTTGGAATCTGACGGCAAAGAAGTGGACGAGCAGGCCGTTGCCGTGGCTTTGGGTCAGAAGGAAAACGCGACGGCGACAGAAATCATCGGCGGCTTCAATTTCAATATGCCTTTGCGCGAATTGAGGGAAGAAGTCGAGCGCCGCTACTTTGAGTACCACATCGCCCAAGAAGGCCAAAATATGAGCCGCGTGGCGCAAAAGGTCGGTTTGGAGCGTACACACCTTTACCGCAAACTCAAACAACTCGGTATCAGCGTATCAGCCGCAGCGCCGACAAATCCGAAGAATAAGCGCAATATCGGTTCAAACACAAAAGAGGCCGTCTGAAAGCCATCAGGTTTTTTTCAGACGGCATCGTCATTTGACGGTTTGCTTAGGCAAGCAATACTTTATAAAAATAATAATATGGCTAGGCATTGTTATTTTGCCTTTTAAGCCGAAAGATAACAACAGTTTTATATTAATAAAATATTCAGACGGCCTTGATTTACTTCGGGCCGTCTGAAAAAAACATTACGAAAAGGGAACAGATTGATGACGGAAAACGAGCGTTTTGCTTGGTTGCAACTGGCATTTACGCCCTATATCGGCGCAGAAAGTTTTTTGGTGCTGTTGCAGCAATTCGGTAGCGCACAAGCTGCCTTGAATGCGCCGGCAGATAAAATTGCCGCGTTGGTACGTCATAAACAGGCGGCCGAATCGTGGCGCAATGCGGACAAACGGGCTTTGGCGCAGCAGTCTGCCGAAGCCGCTTTACAATGGGAAATGCAGGACGGTTGCCGTCTGTTGCTGCTGCAAGATGATGATTTCCCCGAAATGCTGACACAAGGCATTACCGCGCCATCGGTTTTGTTTTTACGTGGTAATGCAGAGTTGTTGCACACACCTTCTGCCGCGATTGTCGGCAGCCGCCATGCCACGCCGCAGGCAATGCGGATTGCCAAAGATTTCGGCAGGGCGTTGAGCGAAAAAGGCATTCCTGTCGTATCGGGTATGGCTTCGGGTATCGATACTGCCGCACATCAAGGCGCATTGCAGGCAGATGGCGGTACCATTGCCGTCTGGGGAACCGGTATAGACCGCATTTATCCGCCGTCCAATAAACACCTTGCTTATGAAATTGCCGAAAAAGGATTGATTGTCAGCGAGTTCCCTTTGGACACGCGTCCGTTCGCAGGCAACTTTCCGCGCCGCAACCGTCTGATTGCCGCGTTATCGCAGCTGACATTGGTGGTCGAGGCGGCATTGGAATCCGGCTCATTGATTACCGCCAAGCTGGCGGCGGAGATGGGGCGCGAAGTGATGGCGGTGCCCGGTTCGATAGACAATCCGCACAGCAAAGGCTGCCACAAGCTGATTAAAGACGGGGCAAAATTGGTGGAATGTCTGGACGATATTCTCCATGAGTGTCCGCAGCTATTGCAAAATACGCCTGTTCCATCATATTCTATAAATAAGACGGTCAAACCGAAAAATGATCAAACCAAACAGCTGCAACACAAAACAATAGTGAATGAACCGCAAAGGCCGTCTGAAAACCTATCTGCCGCCCCATCAATAAGCGCTTTATTGGAAGCAATGGGTTACGACCCGATACATCCTGATATTTTGGCGCAACAAACCAATACGGCAGCGGCAGACGTGTACGCACAGCTTTTGGAATACGAACTTGACGGTATCGTCGCCGCCTTGCCGGGCGGCCGTTATCAGCGTGTCAAAGCATAAATTATCTATATTTAAGGAACCAGCATGACCGAAGTCATTGCCTATTTAATCGAACACTTCCAAGATTTCGACAATTGTCCGCCTCCGGAGGATTTGGGTCGCCTCTTGGAAGATGCGGGTTTTGATGCTACGGAAATCGGCAATACATTGATGATGATGGAAGTCTTGTTCAATACGTCCGAATTCTATGCCGAGCCGTTTAACAGCGACTCCCTGCGCGTATTCTGCCGTGAAGAAGCTGAAAACCTGCCGCAGGAAGTCATGGGCTTGATGCAGTATTTGGTTGCCGAACACGCAATTACTTATGAGCAACGCGAAATCGTCATTCACGCCCTGATGCACATTCCGTCGGACGAAATCACCCTCGATACCGCTAAAGTGTTGGTATTGCTGGTGTTGTGGATGCACAAGAGTGAGTTGCCCGTCCTGATAGGCGACGACTTGATGAGTGCGTTGACCGGACAAAACGTGATGCACTAAACCTTTTTTCAGACGGCCTGAACAAAATGATAAAAGGCCGTCTGAAACATAAATCCAATACATCCAAAAGAGAACAACAATGGCGAAAAACCTATTAATCGTCGAATCCCCGTCCAAAGCCAAAACCCTGAAAAAATATCTGGGCGGTGATTTTGAAATTTTGGCGTCTTACGGTCATGTCCGCGACTTGGTACCCAAAAGCGGAGCAGTCGATCCCGACAATGGCTTTGCCATGAAATACCAATTGATCAGCCGCAACAGCAAACACGTCGATGCCATCGTTGCCGGTGCCAAAGAAGCTGAAAACATCTACCTCGCAACTGACCCGGATAGGGAAGGCGAAGCCATTTCTTGGCATCTTTTGGAAATCCTCAAATCCAAACGCGGCCTGAAAAACATAAAGCCGCAGCGTGTCGTGTTCCACGAAATCACTAAAAACGCCGTGCTCGATGCCGTCGCCAACCCGCGCGAAATTGAAATGGACTTGGTCGATGCGCAACAAGCCCGCCGCGCTTTGGACTATCTGGTCGGTTTCAACCTCTCGCCATTGTTGTGGAAAAAAATCCGCCGCGGTTTGAGTGCAGGCCGTGTACAAAGCCCTGCTTTGCGCCTGATTTGCGAACGCGAAAACGAAATCCGCGCGTTTGAAGCGCAGGAATATTGGACGGTACATCTCGACAGCCACAAAGGCCGCAGCAAGTTCACCGCCAAACTCGCCCAATACAACGGTGCGAACTCGAACAATTCGACCTGCCGAACGAAGCCGCGCAAGCCGACGTGTTGAAAGAACTCGAAGGCAAAGAGGCCGTTGTTACCGCCATCGAAAAGAAAAAGCGCAGCCGCAATCCTGCCGCGCCATTCACCACTTCTACCATGCAGCAGGATGCCGTGCGCAAACTCGGTTTTACCACCGACCGCACCATGCGTACCGCTCAGCAACTTTATGAAGGTATAGACGTAGGGCAGGGCGCCATCGGTCTGATTACCTATATGCGTACCGACAGCGTGAATTTGGCTGATGAAGCGTTAACCGAAATCCGCCATTACATCGAAAACAAAATCGGCAAAGAATATCTGCCGAGTGCCGCCAAGCAGTACAAAACCAAATCCAAAAACGCCCAAGAAGCACACGAAGCGATCCGTCCGACTTCCGTGTACCGCACGCCCGAAAGCGTCAAACCCTTCTTGAGCGCAGACCAGTTCAAACTGTACCAAATGATTTGGCAGCGCACCGTTGCCTGTCAGATGCCGCCCGCCAAATTCGACCAAACCACCGTCGATATTACCGTCGGCAAAGGCGTATTCCGCGTAACCGGACAAGTGCAAACCTTCACAGGCTTTTTGAGCGTGTATGAAGAAAGCAGTGACGACGAAGAGAGTGAAGACAGCAAAAAACTGCCCGAAATGAGCGAAGGCGATAAATTGCCGGTTGACAAACTTTACGGCGAACAACACTTCACCACTCCGCCGCCGCGCTACAACGAAGCCACGTTGGTTAAAGCTCTCGAAGAATACGGCATTGGTCGCCCTTCAACCTACGCCAGTATCATCTCCACGCTCAAAGACCGCGAATACGTTACCCTTGAGCAAAAACGCTTCATGCCTACCGATACAGGCGACATCGTCAATAAATTCTTGACCGAACACTTCGCCCAATACGTCGACTACCACTTTACCGCCAAACTCGAAGACCAGCTTGACGAAATTGCCAACGGCAAACGCCAATGGATTCCCGTGATGGACAAATTCTGGAAGCCGTTCATCAAGCAAGTGGAAGAAAAAGAAGGCATCGAACGCGCCAAATTTACCACGCAGGAACTTGACGAAACCTGTCCGAAATGCGGCGAACACAAACTGCAAATCAAATTCGGCAAAATGGGTCGTTTCGTCGCGTGTGCCGGTTATCCCGAGTGCAGCTACACGCGCAATGTCAATGAAACTGCAGAGGAAGCTGCTGAACGCATCGCCAAAGCGGAAGCAGAACAAGCCGAACTTGACGGACGCGAATGCCCGAAATGCGGCGGTCGTCTGGTGTACAAATACAGCCGTACCGGCAGCAAATTCATCGGTTGCGCCAACTATCCGAAATGCAAACACGTTGAACCGCTGGAAAAACCGAAAGATACCGGCGTCCAATGCCCGCAATGCAAAAAGGCAACCTCGTCGAACGTAAATCCCGCTACGGCAAACTGTTTTACAGCTGCAGCACCTATCCGGACTGTAACTACGCCACATGGAACCCGCCCATTGCAGAAACCTGTCCAAAATGCGCATGGCCGGTATTGACCATCAAGACCACCAAACGCTGGGGCGTGGAAAAAGTCTGCCCGCAAAAAGAATGCGGCTGGAAAGAGCAAATTGAACCGCCGGCACCGAAGGAATAATTGGTTAAAGCTTGGGTAGAAGAAGGCCGTCTGAAAAAAGATTTTCAGACGGCCTTGTTGTATCTAAAAGAATAGAGTGAAATACGGCTTGATGGCAGTTTCACTATATAATTGAGGCCGTCTGAAAACTCGGCATTTTTTTAAAATCATGGCAAACAACAAACATTCCAAACACACCAATCAAGTACGCATCATCGGCGGACTATGCAGGGGACGAAAGTTAACATTTTTATCTGCAGACGGTCTGCGTCCGACGCCTGACAGTGTGCGTGAAAAACTGTTTAATTGGCTGGGCCAGGATTTAACCGGTAAAACAGTATTGGATTTATTCAGCGGCAGTGGTGCTTTGGGAATGGAGGCCGCTTCTCGTAATGCGGCAAAAGTGGTAATGGTCGATAACCACCGCCAAACTGTTCAAACACTTCAGAAAAATATCCGTGAATTAGGTTTGAAACAGGTGGAAATCGTGTGTTCAGACGGCATAGCTTATCTGGCAAGGCCGTCTGAAAAATTTGATGTTGTGTTCCTTGATCCGCCGTTTGCATGGGAAGATTGGCAAAATCTGTTTATCCGATTGCAAAGCCACTTGAAAAATAGGGCAATGGTCTATATTGAAGCAGGGAAGCTGCCTGCAAAACCGGATTGGCTGGAAGTTTATCGGGAAGGAAAGGCGGGAATGAGTAGGTTTGAATTGTTGCTCTATTTGCAAGTTGCTGAATAGTATGGAATTTGAGAATCATTCCCAAGGTGTAAAACATTCTTTCAAACGGATTGTTCCGACATCATTTGTGCTATAATCCGCGCCCAATCGGTTTTGATAATTTAAGAAAAAGGAAATAGAAATGTCGCTCTTTATTACAGATGAGTGCATTAACTGCGATGTGTGCGAACCGGAATGCCCTAATGATGCCATTTCGCAAGGTGAAGAAATTTACGAAATCAATCCAAATTTGTGTACGCAATGTGTAGGCCATTACGATGAGCCTCAGTGCCAACAGGTATGTCCTGTCGACTGTATCTTAATCGATGAAGAACATCCTGAAACGCACGAAGAACTGATGGCTAAGTACGAAAAAAATCATTCAGTTTAAAGTAAATAATGTTTAAAAAGCAAAAAGCTTGGATATTTTTAAAGAAATAAAGTGAAAAAAATCTTGACGGAAATCTGAGTTGCAAATAAACTAGCGTTCTCTTTTGGAGGGATTCCCTGAGCGGTCAAAGGGGGCAGACTGTAAATCTGTTGCGTGAGCTTCGAAGGTTCGAATCCTTCTCCCTCCACCAAAAAAATTCTTACTTGGAGCAAAATAGTGAGTATGCGGGTGTAGCTCAATGGTAGAGCAGAAGCCTTCCAAGCTTACGGTGAGGGTTCGATTCCCTTCACCCGCTCCAAACAATTTCGCCCATGTAGCTCAGGGGTAGAGCACTCCCTTGGTAAGGGAGAGGTCGGCAGTTCAAATCTGCCCATGGGCACCATCTCATTATTACCCTTTCTTTTCAAAAAAACTTAGATTATAGGATATTGCCATGGCTAAGGAAAAATTTGAACGTAGCAAACCGCACGTAAACGTTGGCACCATCGGTCACGTTGACCATGGTAAAACCACTCTGACTGCTGCTTTGACTACTATTTTGGCTAAAAAATTCGGTGGCGCTGCAAAAGCTTACGACCAAATCGACAACGCTCCTGAAGAAAAAGCTCGTGGTATTACCATTAATACCTCACACGTAGAATACGAAACTGAAACCCGTCACTACGCACACGTAGACTGCCCGGGCCACGCCGACTACGTTAAAAACATGATTACCGGTGCTGCCCAAATGGACGGTGCAATCTTGGTATGTTCCGCAGCTGACGGTCCTATGCCTCAAACTCGCGAACACATCCTGTTGGCTCGTCAAGTAGGTGTACCTTACATCATCGTATTCATGAACAAATGCGACATGGTTGATGATGAGGAATTGTTGGAACTGGTTGAGATGGAGATCCGCGATCTGTTGAGTAGCTACGATTTCCCGGGTGATGATGTACCGATTATCAAAGGTTCTGCGCTGAAGGCATTGGAAGGCGATACTTCCGAAATCGGCGAGACTGCCATCTTTGCGTTGGCAGACGCTTTGGATAGTTACATCCCAACACCTGAGCGTGCTGTGGACAAACCTTTCTTGTTGCCTATCGAAGACGTATTCTCTATCTCTGGTCGTGGTACAGTAGTAACTGGTCGTGTAGAGCGCGGTATCATCCACGTTGGTGACGAGATCGAAATCGTAGGTCTGAAAGAAACTCAAAAAACCACTTGTACCGGTGTTGAAATGTTCCGCAAACTGTTGGACGAAGGTCAAGCTGGTGACAACGTAGGTGTATTGCTGCGTGGTACTAAACGTGAAGACGTAGAGCGTGGTCAAGTATTGGCTAAACCAGGTACTATCACTCCTCACACCAAATTCAAAGCAGAAGTATACGTACTGAGCAAAGAAGAGGGTGGTCGTCACACTCCATTCTTCGCTAACTACCGTCCACAATTCTATTTCCGTACTACTGACGTAACTGGTGCAGTTACTTTGGAAGAAGGCGTAGAAATGGTAATGCCAGGTGAGAACGTAACCATTACTGTAGAACTGATTGCGCCTATCGCTATGGAAGAAGGTCTGCGCTTTGCGATTCGCGAAGGTGGTCGTACCGTAGGTGCGGGTGTGGTTTCTTCTGTAATCGCTTAAGTTTAGAGGCCAATAGCTCAATTGGTAGAGTATCGGTCTCCAAAAACCGAGGGTTGGGGGTTCGAGACCCTCTTGGCTTTCGTTAACAAAAATTAACCGGCCTTGTGCCGGTTAATTTTTTTGTACTTAAGTTTTAAGATTATTTGGAATTAATTAATGGATCAATGCCACTATCTAAAATGAAGGCGGGTGGGGTATTGATAAGTGAGTAAAGATGACAGAACATCCGTCTGGACGCAAAGAAGACCATCAGAAAAAAGGGAAGTTGTGGTAAGTAATAAGCCAGCTCCTGAAAAAGAAAGAAGGTCTGTTTGCATATTTTTAAGAGCTCTTGGACTGAGTTTAAGAAGGTAGTTTGGCCGAGTCGTGATGAAGCGGTCAAAATGACTGTATTCGTGATTATCTTCGTTGCAGTTTTGGCAGCCTTCATTTATGCGGCAGATACAATTATTTCATGGTTGTTTTTTGATGTTTTATTAAATAGGAAAGGGTAAAGATGTCAAAGCGTTGGTATGTGGTACAGGCCTATTCCGGTTTCGAGAAAAATGTTCAAAAAACATTGAAAGAGCGTATTGCTCGTGAAAACATGGAAGAATATTTCGGTCAGATTCTCGTTCCTGTGGAGGAAGTAGTAGATATCAAGAATGGCCGAAAAACCATCAGTGAGCGTAAATTCTATCCAGGCTATGTATTGGTTGAAATGGAAATGACTGATGATTCATGGCACTTGGTTAAGAGTACCCCTCGAGTAAATGGTTTTGTAGGTGGTAGTGGAAATCGCCCGATCCCAATTTCTCAAAAAGATGCAGATGCTATTTTGCAACAAGCTAAAACAGGTGTTGAGAAGCCAAAACCAAAAGTTGAGTTTGAAGTTGGTCAGCAAGTTCGAGTAAACGAAGGCCCATTTGCTGATTTTAACGGTATTGTTGATGAAGTTAATTACGAACGTAATAGACTGCGTGTTTCTGTTCAGATTTTTGGTCGCGAAACACCGGTTGAATTAGAGTTCGGTCAGGTTGAAAAGATTTAAGTGGTTTAATTCGCTTGAAAATTTTTTTTTAAGCGGATATAATCGCAAATTCTGTTTGGGAAGCGGAATGGTTCCGCGTTATACCCGTTTTTAGGAGTCCTAAGTGGCAAAAGAAAAATTATCGGCTACATCAAACTGCAAATTCCTGCAGGTAAAGCCAATCCATCTCCCCCAGTTGGTCCTGCTTTGGGTCAACGTGGTTTGAATATCATGGAATTCTGTAAAGCATTTAATGCTGCAACCCAAGGTATGGAACCTGGTTTGCCAATTCCAGTCGTTATCACCGCATTTGCAGATAAATCATTCACTTTTGTGATGAAAACTCCTCCAGCTTCTATCTTGTTGAAAAAAGCTGCTGGTCTGCAAAAAGGTAGTTCTAATCCTCTGACTAACAAAGTGGGTAAATTGACCCGCGCTCAGTTGGAAGAAATTGCTAAAAACTAAAGAGCCTGATTTGACCGCTGCTGACTTGGATGCGGCTGTTCGCACTATCGCCGGCTCTGCTCGCTCAATGGGCTTGGACGTGGAGGGTGTTGTATAATGGCTAAAGTATCTAAACGCTTGAAAGCTCTTCGCTCTTCTGTTGAAGCTAATAAACTGTACGCAATCGATGAAGCAATTGCTTTGGTTAAAAAAGCTGCTACTGCTAAATTTGACGAGTCTGTTGATGTATCTTTCAACCTGGGTGTTGATCCTCGTAAATCTGACCAAGTTATCCGTGGTTCAGTCGTTCTGCCTAAAGGTACCGGTAAAACAACTCGCGTAGCTGTGTTTACTCAAGGTGCAAATGCAGATGCTGCTAAAGAAGCTGGTGCAGATATTGTCGGTTTTGAAGATCTGGCTGCTGAAATCAAAGCTGGTAACCTGAACTTTGACGTTGTTATTGCTTCTCCTGATGCAATGCGTATCGTTGGTCAATTGGGTACCATCTTGGGTCCTCGTGGTCTGATGCCAAACCCTAAAGTAGGTACTGTTACTCCTAACGTTGCTGAAGCAGTTAAAAATGCAAAAGCAGGTCAAGTACAATACCGTACAGATAAAGCCGGTATCGTTCATGCAACTATCGGTCGTGCTTCTTTCGCTGAAGCTGACTTGAAAGAAAACTTCAATGCGTTGCTGGATGCTATCGTTAAAGCCAAACCTGCTGCTGCTAAAGGTCAGTACCTGAAAAAAGTTGCTGTATCCAGCACTATGGGTTTGGGTGTTCGCGTTGATACTGCAAGCGTGAACAACTAAGAAATTTTCAGGTGATCCAGTTTTCTGGATTGCCTGGATTTGGGCTACTTAAAATTAAGTAGATGTCCAAGACCGTAGGGATCGTAAGATTTAATCGTAACTGCCCTACGCAGACGGTAGTCCTGAAACACATTGCAAGATTGCTTGTAAGATGTCTTTTTAGGTTACCGCGCTGGTGGGATATCATTTCGGTATCCTGTTTATAAACAGTGGGAGGTAGACCTTGAGTCTCAATATTGAAACCAAGAAAGTGGCCGTAGAGGAAATTAGCGCAGCAATTGCTAACGCTCAAACTCTCGTAGTCGCTGAATATCGCGGTATCAGTGTTTCCAGCATGACTGAGCTTCGTGCGAAATGCACGTAAAGAAGGCGTTTACTTGCGTGTTCTGAAAAATACTCTGGCTCGTCGCGCAGTAGAAGGTACTTCATTCGCAGGTTTGGCCGATCAAATGGTTGGTCCATTGGTTTATGCTGCTTCTGAAGATGCTGTTGCTGCTGCTAAAGTGCTGCACCAATTCGCGAAAAAAGATGACAAAATTATCGTTAAAGCCGGTTCTTACAATGGCGAAGTAATGGATGCTGCTCAGGTTGCTGAGTTGGCTTCTATTCCAAGCCGCGAAGAACTGTTGTCCAAACTGTTGTTCGTTATGCAAGCTCCCTGTATCAGGCCTTGCACGTGGTTTGGCTGCTTTGGCAGAGAAAAAAAGCTGGCGAAGAAGCCGCTTAATCGATTTTTGTTTCATTTAATCAATTATTTTTTTAATACAATATTTGGAGTATAAATAGCATGGCTATTACTAAAGAAGACATTTTGGAAGCCGTTGGTTCTTTTGACCGTAATGGAATTGAACGACCTGGTTAAAGCTTTTGAAGAAAGAAATTTGGCGTTTCTGCTGCTGCAGTTGCAGTTGCAGGTCCCTGCAGGTGCTGGTGCAGCTGCTGCTGAAGAAAAAAACTGAATTTGACGTAGTATTGGCTTCTGCCGGTGATCAAAAAAAGTTGGCGTGATTAAAGTTGTCCGCGCTATCACTGGTCTGGGTCTGAAAGAAGCTAAAGACATCGTTGACGGTGCACCTAAAACTCTGAAAGAAGGTGTTTCTAAAGCTGAAGCTGAAGACATCCAAAAACAACTGGAAGAAGCTGGCGCTAAAGTCGAAATCAAATAATTTGATGCTTTTCTATGAAGGCTGGCAGTTTTCTGCCAGCCTTATTTTTGCTTCTTAAAAATAAGCATCAGGATTGTTTACATTTATTTGCATAGTCTTTATAAAAATCATTGCAAATAAATGTAAATATCAGGTTGATGCATGCCGTTGTTTCAGACGGCCTATTATTTAAAATTGCTTTTCGGAGTGTATATGAGCTATTCGTTTACCGAGAAAAAACGTATCCGTAAGAGTTTTGCAAAGCGAGAGAATGTCTTAGATGTTCCTTTCCTGCTGGCAACCCAAATTGATTCTTATGCGAAATTTTTTTGCAGCTGGAAAAATGCTTTTGACCAACGTACTGATGATGGTCTGCAAGCGGCATTTAATTCTATTTTCCCGATTGTGAGCCATAACGGTTATGCGCGATTGGAGTTTGTGCATTACACATTGGGCGAGCCTTTGTTCGATATTCCTGAATGTCAATTGCGTGGTATTACTTACGCGGCTCCATTGCGTGCTCGTATCCGTTTGGTGATTTTGGATAAAGAAGCATCTAAGCCGACTGTAAAAGAAGTTCGTGAAAACGAAGTGTATATGGGTGAAATCCCATTGATGACACCAAGCGGCTCTTTTGTCATCAATGGTACTGAGCGCGTGATTGTTTCCCAGCTGCACCGTTCTCCTGGCGTGTTCTTTTGAGCATGACCGTGGTAAAACACATTCTTCCGGTAAGTTGTTGTTCTCTGCTCGTATTATTCCTTACCGTGGTTCATGGTTGATTTTCGAATTTGATCCGAAAAGATTTGCTGTATTTCCGTATCGACCGTCGCCGTAAAATGCCGGTTACGATTTTGTTGAAAAGCTTTGGGCTACAACAATGAACAAATCTTGGATATTTTCTACGACAAAGAAACTTTCTATTTGTCTTCAAACGGTGTTCAAACTGATCTGATTGCAGGCCGTCTGAAAGGTGAAACTGCCAAAGTTGATATCTTGGATAAAGAAGGTAATGTACTGGTTGCCAAAGGTAAACGCATTACGGCGAAAAATATCCGTGATATTACCAATGCAGGCTTGACTCGTTTGGATGTAGAGCCAGAAAGTCTGATTGGCAAAGCATTGGCTGCGGATCTGATTGATCCAGAAACCGGCGAAGTATTGGCTTCTGCTAACGATGAAATTACAGAAGAGCTGTTGGCCAAGCTTGATATCCATGGTGTAAAAGAAATTACGACCCTTTATATCAATGAATTGGATCAAGGCGGTTACATCTCCAGCACTCTGCGTACAGACGAAACTGCTGATCAGCAGGCTGCACGCGTAGCGATTTACCGCATGATGCGTCCTGGCGAACCGCCTACCGAAGAAGCTGTTGAGCAGCTCTTCAACCGCTTGTTCTTCAGTGAAGACAGCTATGATTTGTCTCGCGTAGGCCGTATGAAATTCAATACGCGCACATACGAGCAAAAACTGTCTGAAGCACAACAAAACTCTTGGTATGGCCGTTTGCTGAACGAAACTTTGGCCGGTGCTGCTGAAAAAGGTGGTTACGTTCTGAGCGTTGAAGACATTGTTGCTTCCATTGCTACATTGGTTGAACTGCGTAACGGTCATGGCGAAGTAGATGATATTGACCACTTGGGTAATCGTCGTGTTCGTTCTGTGGGTGAGTTGACTGAAAACCAATTCCGCAGCGGTTTGGCTCGTGTAGAACGTGCAGTTAAAGAGCGTTTGAACCAAGCAGAATCTGAGAACTTGATGCCGCATGACTTGATCAATGCGAAACCTGTTTCTGCCGCGATTAAAGAATTCTTCGGCTCCAGCCAATTAAGCCAATTTATGGATCAGACCAACCCATTGTCTGAAGTAACCCATAAACGCCGTGTATCTGCATTGGGCCCGGGCGGTTTGACTCGCGAACGTGCAGGCTTTGAGGTGCGAGACGTACATCCGACCCACTATGGCCGAGTATGTCCTATTGAAACACCTGAAGGTCCAAACATTGGTTTGATCAACTCATTATCCGTTTATGCGCGTACCAATGATTATGGTTTCTTGGAAACTCCTTACCGCCGTGTTGTCGATGGCAAAGTAACTGAAGAAATCGACTACTTGTCTGCTATTGAAGAAGGCCGTTATGTGATTGCACAGGCAAATGCCGATTTGGACAAAGACGGTAATTTGATTGGCGACTTGGTCACTTGTCGTGAAAAAGGCGAAACCATTATGGCAACGCCTGACCGCGTTCAATATATGGACGTGGCAACCGGTCAAGTGGTATCCGTTGCAGCATCTCTGATTCCATTCTTGGAACATGATGACGCGAACCGTGCATTGATGGGTGCTAACATGCAACGTCAGGCCGTACCGTGTCTGCGCCCTGAAAAACCGATGGTTGGTACCGGTATCGAGCGCTCTGTTGCCGTTGACTCTGCAACTGCAATCGTTGCCCGCCGTGGTGGTGTGGTTGAGTATGTAGATGCAACCGCGTTGTGGTTCGTGTTCATGATGATGAAGCGACTGCCGGTGAAGTGGGTGTCGATATTTACAACTTGGTTAAATTTCACCCGTTCCAACCAATCTACCAACATCAACCAACGTCCGGCCGTAAAAGCAGGCGATGTGTTGCAACGTGGTGACTTGGTGGCCGACGGTGCATCTACCGACTTGGGCGAGTTGGCTTTGGGTCAAAACATGACCATCGCCTTCATGCCATGGAACGGTTACAACTACGAAGACTCGATTCTGATTTCAGAAAAAGTGGCTGCGGACGATCGTTATACTTCGATTCACATTGAAGAGCTGAACGTTGTTGCACGTGACACTAAATTGGGTGCAGAAGACATTACCCGCGATATTCCGAACTTGTCCGAGCGTATGCAAAACCGTTTGGATGAATCCGGTATCGTGTATATCGGTGCAGAAGTAGAAGCTGGTGACGTCTTGGTAGGTAAAGTAACACCTAAAGGCGAAACCCAACTGACGCCTGAAGAAAAACTGCTGCGTGCCATCTTCGGTGAAAAAGCATCTGACGTAAAAGATACTTCATTGCGTATGCCTACCGGCATGAGCGGTACCGTTATCGACGTTCAAGTCTTTACTCGTGAAGGTATCCAACGCGACAAACGTGCTCAATCCATTATTGATTCTGAATTGAAACGTTACCGTCAAGATTTGGGCGATCAATTGCGTATTTTCGATAATGACGCATTCGACCGTATCGAACGTATGATTGTTGGTCAAAAAGCCAATGGTGGTCCGATGAAGCTGGCTAAAGGCAGCGAAATCACTACCGAATATTTGGCAAGCCTGTCCAGCAAACATGATTGGTTTGACATCCGTCTGGCTGACGAAGATTTGGCCAAACAGTTGGAACTGATTAAATTGAGCCTGCAACAAAAACGCGAAGAAGCGGATGAGTTGTATGAGATCAAGAAGAAAAAATTGACCCAGGGCGACGAGCTGCAACCGGGCGTACAAAAAATGGTGAAAGTATTTATCGCCATCAAACGCCGTCTGCAAGCCGGTGACAAAATGGCGGGTCGCCACGGTAACAAAGGTGTGGTATCACGCATTCTGCCGGTGGAAGACATGCCTTACATGGCTGACGGCCGTCCGGTAGACATCGTACTGAACCCGTTGGGTGTACCTTCCCGTATGAACATCGGTCAGATTTTGGAAGTTCACTTGGGTTGGGCGGCAAAAGGTATCGGCGAACGCATCGACCGTATGCTGAAAGAGCAACGCAAAGCCAGCGAGCTGCGTGAATTCTTGAACAAGCTCTACAACGGTAGCGGTAAGAAAGAAGATTTGGACAGCCTGACAGATGAAGAAATCATCGAATTGGCTTCTAACCTGCGCAAAGGTGCATCTTTCGCCTCCCCTGTATTCGACGGTGCGAAAGAGTCTGAAATCCGCGAAATGTTGAACTTGGCTTACCCAAGCGAAGATCCTGAGGTTGAAAAACTGGGCTTCAACGACAGTAAAACTCAAATCACGCTGTATGACGGCCGCTCAGGCGAAGCATTTGACCGCAAGGTTACAGTCGGTGTGATGCACTATCTGAAACTGCACCACTTGGTTGACGAAAAAATGCACGCCCGTTCTACCGGTCCATACAGTCTGGTTACCCAGCAGCCTCTGGGCGGTAAAGCTCAGTTCGGTGGCCAACGTTTCGGTGAGATGGAGGTTTGGGCATTGGAAGCATACGGCGCGGCATACACGCTGCAAGAGATGCTGACTGTGAAGTCTGACGACGTGAACGGCCGTACCAAAATGTACGAAAACATCGTCAAAGGCGAACACAAAATCGATGCCGGTATGCCTGAATCCTTCAACGTATTGGTTAAAGAGATTCGCTCACTGGGCTTGGATATCGATTTGGAACGTTACTAAACAGAAGTTTTCAGACGGCCTTTCAAGGTCGTCTGAAAAAGCGGTTTCAGAATAAGAATGAAGCAATCGGCATTTAGGCCGTCTGAAATCAAAAAGTACCGTTTCACAATATCGAAAAATCCGCCATGCGGTAAAAAAATACTTCCTTCAAGGAGCAAAAATGAATTTGTTGAACTTATTTAATCCGTTGCAAACTGCCGGCATGGAAGAAGAGTTTGATGCCATCAAAATCGGTATTGCCTCTCCCGAAACCATCCGCTCATGGTCTTATGGCGAAGTTAAAAAACCTGAAACCATCAACTACCGTACGTTCAAACCTGAGCGCGACGGTTTGTTCTGCGCCAAAAATCTTTGGCCCAGTCAAAGACTATGAATGTTTGTGCGGTAAATACAAACGCTTGAAATTTAAAGGCGTAACCTGTGAAAAATGTGGCGTAGAAGTGACCCTGTCTAAAGTACGCCGCGAACGCATGGGCCACATTGAATTGGCTGCACCTGTTGCCCACATTTGGTTCTTGAAATCCCTGCCTTCCCGCTTGGGTATGGTATTGGACATGACTTTGCGCGATATCGAACGCGTATTGTACTTTGAAGCATTTGTGGTAACCGATCCCGGTATGACTCCGTTGCAACGTCGTCAATTACTGACTGAGGACGATTACTACAACAAACTGGACGAATACGGCGACGACTTCGATGCCAAAATGGGTGCAGAAGGTATCCGTGAATTGCTGCGTACCTTGGATATTACCGGCGAGATCGAAATTTTGCGTCAAGAGCTGGAATCTACCGGTTCTGACACCAAAATCAAAAAAATCGCCAAACGTTTGAAAGTATTGGAAGCCTTCCACCGTTCCGGTATGAAACTGGAATGGATGATTATGGATGTGCTGCCGGTATTGCCGCCTGATTTGCGTCCGTTGGTTCCATTGGATGGCGGTCGTTTTGCCACTTCGATTTGAACGATTTGTACCGTCGTGTTATCAACCGTAACAACCGTCTGAAACGTCTGTTGGAACTGCATGCGCCTGACATCATCGTTCGTAACGAAAAACGTATGTTGCAAGAAGCAGTTGACTCTCTGTTGGATAACGGCCGCCGCGGTAAAGCCATGACTGGTGCCAACAAACGTCCCGCTGAAATCATTGGCAGATATGATTAAAGGTAAAGGCGGCCGCTTCCGTCAAAACCTGCTGGGTAAACGTGTGGACTACTCTGGTCGTTCCGTGATTACCGTAGGCCCATACCTGCGTCTGCACCAATGTGGTCTGCCGAAAAAAATGGCGTTGGAACTGTTCAAACCATTTATTTTCCACAAATTGGAAAAACAAGGTTTGGCTTCTACCGTTAAAGCTGCGAAAAAATTGGTAGAACAAGAAGTACCTGAAGTATGGGATATCTTGGAAGAAGTGATCCGCGAACATCCGATTATGCTGAACCGTGCGCCAACCCTGCACCGTTTGGGTATTCAAGCGTTCGAACCTATCCTGATCGAAGGTAAAGCGATTCAGTTGCACCCATTGGTGTGTGCCGCATTTAACGCCGACTTTGACGGTGACCAAATGGCTGTACACGTTCCATTGAGCTTGGAAGCACAAATGGAAGCACGCACGCTGATGCTGGCTTCAAACAACGTATTGTCTCCAGCCAACGGCGAACCAATCATCGTACCTTCTCAAGATATCGTATTGGGTCTGTACTACATGACCCGCGACCGTATCAATGCTAAAGGCGAAGGTAGCCTGTTTGCTGATGTGAAAGAAGTACATCGTGCATACCATACCAAACAGGTTGAACTGGGTACGAAAATTACCGTACGTCTGCGCGAATGGGTGAAAAACGAAGCAGGTGAGTTTGAGCCTGTTGTTAACCGTTATGAAACAACTGTCGGCCGCGCATTGTTGAGCGAAATCTTGCCTAAAGGCCTGCCGTTCGAGTACATCAACAAAGCGCTGAAGAAAAAAGAAATTTCTAAACTGATTAACGCATCATTCCGTCTGTGCGGCTTGCGTGATACAGTTATTTTCGCCGACCACTTGATGTATACCGGTTTCGGTTTTGCGGCTAAAGGCGGTATTTCTATTGCGGTTGACGATATGGAAATACCGAAAGAAAAAGCAGCCTTGCTGGCCGAGGCTAATGCCGAAGTTAAAGAAATCGAAGACCAATACCGTCAAGGTTTGGTGACCAACGGCGAACGTTACAACAAAGTAGTCGATATTTGGGGTCGTGCCGGCGATAAGATCGCTAAAGCGATGATGGACAACCTGTCCAAACAAAAAGTCATCGACCGTGACGGCAACGAAGTTGATCAAGAGTCCTTCAACTCTATTTACATGATGGCCGACTCTGGTGCCCGTGGTTCTGCGGCTCAGATTAAACAGTTGTCCGGTATGCGTGGTTTGATGGCCAAACCTGACGGCTCTATTATCGAAACGCCGATTACCTCTAACTTCCGCGAAGGTTTGACCGTATTGCAATACTTTATTGCGACCCACGGTGCGCGTAAAGGTTTGGCGGATACCGCGTTGAAAACGGCAAACTCTGGTTACCTGACCCGTCGTCTGGTAGACGTAACTCAAGACTTGGTCGTTGTTGAAGATGATTGCGGTACTTCAGACGGCTTTGTCATGAAAGCAGTAGTACAAGGCGGTGACGTAATTGAAGCGTTGCGCGATCGTATTTTAGGCCGTGTTACAGCATCAGATGTTGTTGATCCTTCAACAGGAGAAACATTGGTTGAGGCAGGTACACTGCTGACTGAGAAATTAGTCGATATCATTGACCAATCTGGTGTTGACGAGGTTAAAGTCCGTACGCCAATTACTTGTAAAACCCGTCATGGTTTGTGTGCACACTGTTATGGCCGCGACTTGGCGCGCGGTAAACTGGTTAACGCTGGTGAAGCTGTAGGTGTAATTGCTGCACAATCCATTGGTGAGCCAGGTACTCAGTTGACCATGCGTACGTTCCACATCGGTGGTGCGGCATCTCGTGCGGCTGCTGCCAGCCAAGTGGAAGCCAAATCCAATGGTACAGCTCGTTTCAGCAGCCAAATGCGTTACGTTGCCAACAACAAAGGCGAATTGGTTGTCATTGGCCGCTCTTGTGAAGTAGTGATTCACGACGATATCGGTCGCGAACGTGAACGTCACAAAGTACCTTACGGTGCAATCCTGCTGGTACAAGATGGCGAAGCCATTAAAGCCGGTCAAACTTTGGCAACTTGGGATCCGCATACCCGTCCGATGATTACCGAACACGCAGGTATGGTGAAATTCGAGAACGTGGAAGAGGGTGTTACCGTTGCGAAACAAACTGACGATGTAACCGGTTTGTCTACTCTGGTAGTGATTGACGGCAAACGTCGTTCCTCTAGTGCTTCTAAACTGTTGCGTCCGACTGTCAAACTGTTGGATGAAAATGGTCTGGAAATTTGCATTCCTGGTACGACTACCCCAGTTTCTATGGCATTCCCGGTCGGTGCGGTGATTACCATCCGTGAAGGTCAGGAAGTCGGTAAGGGTGATGTGTTGGCGCGTATTCCACAAGCGTCTTCTAAAACCCGCGATATTACCGGTGGTCTGCCACGCGTAGCCGAATTGTTTGAAGCACGCGTGCCGAAAGATGCAGGTATGTTGGCAGAAATTACCGGTACCGTTTCCTTCGGTAAAGAAACCAAAGGTAAACAGCGTCTGATTATTACCGACGTAGACGGTGTAGCATACGAAACCCTGATTTCTAAAGAGAAACAGATTTTGGTACACGACGGTCAAGTGGTAAACCGCGGTGAAACCATCGTGGATGGTGCCGTAGATCCGCACGACATTCTGCGTCTGCAGGGTATCGAAGCATTGGCTCGCTACATTGTTCAAGAGGTACAAGAGGTTTACCGCCTGCAAGGTGTGAAGATTTCCGATAAACACATCGAAGTCATCATCCGCCAAATGCTGCGCCGTGTGAACATTGTGGATGCTGGTGATACAGAGTTTATTACCGGCGAACAAGTTGAGCGTAGCGATGTGATGCTTGCCAATGAGAAAAGCCATGGCTGAAGGCAAAAGAGCCGGCACGTTACGAAAATGTGTTGTTGGGTATTACCAAAGCTTCCTTGTCTCACAGACAGCTTCATTTCAGCGGCATCGTTCCAAGAAACAACCCGCGTCTTGACAGAGGCCGCTATCATGGGCAAACAAGACGAGCTGCGCGGTTTGAAAGAGAACGTGATTGTTGGTCGTTTGATTCCTGCCGGTACAGGTTTGACCTACCACCGCAGCCGTCATCAACAATGGCAGCAAGCCGATCAAGAAACTTCTGAAACCGAAGCTTCAGACGAATGATCCGAAGGATTGTTAGAAAATAAAACCGCAAGCCAGTCTTGCGGTTTTATTTTTTAGAGACTAAAAAGAGGGTGAGTTTAGGCCGTCTGAATAAATAGGGAAAGCAATGAGAAAAATAAGTAGAGACCCAAATCGGACTTATTTAAAATGACAAAAGGCCGTCTGAATCTTTCAGACGGCCATTTGTTTCCAAAAATTTTAGAGCATAAATTGGAAAAACACCAAACTTTATCAGTCATTTGCTTGACTAAACCCTTGCAATAAAAAAATATAATTCCAATCTTGTCGACATGGTGTCGGCAAGTATTTAACTCAACAGGACGAGAAAATATGCCAACTATTAACCAATTGGTACGCAAAGGCCGTCAAAAGCCTGTGTACGTAAACAAAGTGCCTGCACTGGAAGCTTGCCCGCAAAAAAACGCGGCGTATGCACCCGTGTATACACAACTACCCCTAAAAAACCTAACTCTGCATTGCGTAAAGTATGTAAAGTTCGCCTGACCAACGGTTTTGAAGTCATTTCATACATCGGCGGTGAAGGCCACAACCTGCAAGAGCACAGCGTCGTATTGATTCGCGGCGGTCGTGTAAAAGACTTGCCAGGTGTACGTTACCACACTGTACGCGGTTCTTTGGATACAGCAGGTGTTAAAGACCGTAAACAAGCCCGTTCTAAATACGGTGCTAAGCGTCCTAAATAATTATCGGGACTCAAATAGGCACGTCGGCCGCCTAAGCTGAACAACGGCCGAGTAAGTGAATACTCAATTGGGTATTCATGGGAATTGACCCAACTGAATAGATTAAAGGAAATTAAAATGCCAAGACGTAGAGAAGTCCCTAAGCGCGACGTACTGCCAGATCCTAAATTCGGCAGCGTTGAGCTGACTAAATTCATGAACGTATTGATGATTGACGGTAAAAAAATCTGTTGCAGAACGTATCGTTTACGGTGCGCTGGAACAAATTGAGAAAAAAACCGGCAAAGTAGCAATCGAAGTATTTAACGAAGCCATTGCAAACGCCAAACCTATCGTGGAAGTGAAAAGCCGCCGTGTAGGTGGTGCAAACTACCAAGTTCCTGTTGAAGTTCGTCCTTCACGTCGTCTGGCTTTGGCAATGCGCTGGGTTCGCGACGCGGCCCGTAAACGTGGTGAGAAATCTGTGGACCCTGCGTTTGGCAGGCGAATTGATTGATGCGGCTGAAGGTCGTGGCGGTGCGTTGAAAAAAACGTGAAGAAGTACACCGCATGGCTGAAGCTAACAAAGCATTCTCTCACTTCCGTTTCTAATATCGAAAGGCTAACAAAATGGCTCGTAAGACCCCTATCAGCCTGTATCGCAATATCGGTATTTCTGCCCATATTGACGCGGGTAAAACAACCACAACAGAACGTATTTTGTTCTATACAGGTTTGACTCATAAATTGGGCGAAGTGCATGACGGCGCGGCTACTACCGACTACATGGAACAAGAGCAAGAGCGTGGTATTACCATTACTTCTGCTGCTGTGACTTCTTATTGGTCCGGTATGGCGAAACAGTTCCCTGAGCACCGTTTCAACATCATCGACACCCCGGGACACGTTGACTTTACCGTAGAGGTAGAGCGTTCTATGCGTGTATTGGACGGCGCGGTAATGGTTTACTGTGCAGTAGGCGGTGTTCAACCTCAATCTGAAACCGTATGGCGTCAAGCTAACAAATACCAAGTACCTCGCTTGGCATTTGTAAACAAAATGGACCGTCAAGGTGCCAACTTCTTCCGCGTTGTTGAGCAAATGAAAACCCGTTTGCGCGCAAACCCAGTACCTATCGTGATTCCGGTTGGTGCGGAAGACAGCTTCAGCGGTGTTGTTGACCTGTTGAAAATGAAATCCATTATTTGGAATGAAGCCGATAAAGGTACAACCTTTACCTATGGCGATATTCCTGCTGAATTGGTTGAGACTGCTGAAGAATGGCGTCAAAACATGATTGAAGCTGCAGCAGAAGCCAGCGAAGAATTGATGGATAAATACTTGGGCGGTGATGAGCTGACTGAAGAAGAAATCGTAGGCGCATTGCGTCAACGTACTTTGGCTGGTGAAATTCAACCAATGTTGTGCGGTTCAGCATTTAAAAACAAAGGTGTTCAACGTATGTTGGATGCAGTTGTAGAATTGCTGCCTGCTCCTACCGACATTCCTCCAGTTCAAGGTGTTAACCCTAACACTGAAGAAGCCGACAGCCGTCAAGCCAGCGATGAAGAGAAATTCTCTGCATTGGCGTTCAAAATGTTGAACGATAAATACGTTGGTCAGTTGACTTTCATCCGCGTTTACTCTGGTGTTGTGAAATCCGGTGATACCGTATTGAACTCAGTAAAAGGTACTCGCGAACGTATCGGTCGTCTGGTGCAAATGACTGCTGCAGACCGTACTGAAATTGAAGAAGTACGCGCTGGTGATATTGCAGCTGCGATCGGTCTTAAAGACGTTACCACTGGTGAAACCCTGTGTGCTGAAAGCGCACCAATCATCTTGGAACGCATGGAATTCCCTGAGCCGGTAATTCACATTGCTGTTGAACCAAAAACCAAAGCCGACCAAGAGAAAATGGGTATTGCCCTGAACCGTCTGGCGAAAGAAGATCCTTCTTTCCGCGTTCGTACAGACGAAGAATCCGGTCAAACCATTATTTCCGGTATGGGTGAGCTGCACTTGGAAATTATTGTTGATCGTATGAAACGCGAATTCGGTGTGGAAGCTAACATTGGTGCGCCTCAAGTTGCATACCGTGAAACTATCCGCAAAGAAGTTGAAGCTGAATACAAACACGCTAAACAATCCGGTGGTAAAGGTCAATACGGTCACGTTGTGATCAAAATGGAACCTATGGAGCCGGGTGGTGCAGGTTACGAATTTATCGACGAAATTAAAGGTGGTGTGATTCCTCGCGAATTCATTCCGTCTGTCGATAAAGGTATCCGCGATACCCCTGCCTAACGGTATCGTTGCAGGTTACCCAGTAGTTGACGTACGCGTACGTTTGATCTTCGGTTCTTCACACGACGTTGACTCCTCTCAACTGGCGTTCGAATTGGCTGCTTCTCAAGCCTTTAAAGAAGGTATGCGTAAAGCCAATCCTGCTCTGCTTGAGCCAATCATGGCAGTTGAAGTGGAAACCCCTGAAGAATACATGGGTGACGTAATGGGCGACTTGAACCGTCGTCGTGGCGTTGTATTGGGTATGGATGATGACGGTATCGGCGGTAAAAAAGTCCGTGCCGAAGTACCTCTGGCAGAAATGTTCGGTTACTCAACCGACCTGCGTTCTGCAACCCAAGGTCGCGCTACTTTACTCCATGGAGTTCAAAAAAATACGCTGAAGCTCCTGCTCACGTAGCTGCTGCTGTAACTGAAGCCCGCAAAGGCTAATCAGAAAAAGACCGTCTGAAACTGAAAATAAATTTTCAGACGGCCATTGTTCTTTAATCGATCTTTATATGTAAAGGAATTAGCTCATGGCTGAGGAAAAAAATTTGAACGTAGCAAACCGCACGTAAACGTTGGCACCATCGGTCACGTTGACCATGGTAAAACCACTCTGACTGCTGCTTTGACTACTATTTTGGCTAAAAAAATTCGGTGGCGCTGCAAAAGCTTACGACCAAATCGACAACGCTCCTGAAGAAAAAAAGCTCGTGGTATTACCATTAATACCTCACACGTAGAATACGAAACTGAAACCCGTCACTACGCACACGTAGACTGCCCGGGCCACGCCGACTACGTTAAAAACATGATTACCGGTGCTGCCCAAATGGACGGCGCGATCTTGGTATGTTCTGCCGCTGACGGTCCTATGCCTCAAACTCGCGAACACATCCTGTTGGCTCGCCAAGTAGGTGTACCTTACATCATCGTATTCATGAACAAATGCGACATGGTTGACGATGCCGAGCTGTTGGAACTGGTTGAAATGGAAATCCGTGACTTGTTGTCAAGCTACGACTTCCCTGGCGACGACTGCCCAATCGTACAAGGTTCTGCACTGAAAGCTTTGGAAGGTGATGCTGCTTACGAAGAAAAAATCTTCGAATTGGCTGCTGCCTTGGACAGCTACATCCCAACACCTGAGCGTGCTGTGGACAAACCTTTCTTGTTGCCTATCGAAGACGTATTCTCTATCTCCGGCCGTGGTACAGTAGTAACCGGTCGTGTAGAGCGCGGTATCATCCACGTTGGTGACGAGATCGAAATCGTAGGTTTGAAAGAAACCCAAAAAACCACTTGCACCGGCGTTGAAATGTTCCGCAAACTGCTGGACGAAGGTCAAGCGGGTGACAACGTAGGCGTATTGCTGCGTGGTACTAAACGTGAAGACGTAGAGCGTGGTCAAGTATTGGCTAAACCAGGTACTATCACTCCTCACACCAAGTTCAAAGCAGAAGTATACGTACTGAGCAAAGAAGAGGGTGGTCGTCACACTCCATTCTTCGCTAACTACCGTCCACAATTCTACTTCCGTACTACTGACGTAACTGGTGCAGTTACTTTGGAAGAAGGCGTAGAAATGGTAATGCCAGGTGAGAACGTAACCATTACTGTAGAACTGATTGCGCCAATCGCTATGGAAGAAGGTCTGCGCTTTGCGATTCGCGAAGGTGGTCGTACCGTAGGTGCGGGTGTGGTTTCTTCTGTAATCGCTTAATTGAGGGATATTGATAAATGGCAAACCAAAAAATCCGTATCCGCCTGAAAGCTTATGATTACAGTCTGATTGACCGTTCTGCGCAAGAAATTGTTGAAACTGCCAAACGTACTGGCGCTGTTGTTAAAGGTCCGATTCCTTTGCCAACTAAAATCGAACGTTTCAACATCTTGCGTTCTCCTCACGTGAACAAAACTTCTCGTGAACAATTGAAATCCGTACCCACTTGCGTCTGATGGACATCGTGGATTGGACTGACAAAACTACTGATGCACTGATGAAACTGGATCTTCCAGCAGGTGTGGATGTAGAAATTAAAGTTCAATAGAACTGAAAAACCGAACAGCTTGGCTGTTCGGTTTTTTATAGAATTCTTAGGCCGTCTGAAAATTTTCAGATATTTGGCAACACTTCATCCGAAAAAAATGATGGGTTTAAGAAGTAAAATTGAAATTTTTGTTGATATTTCTTTGATTTGTCAATTATAATGGCGGACTTGGTACATCCGTATCAAGTTTAACTTTGTCTGAAAGGCAGGCCAATCGTAGCCCGCCCCTTTACTTAAAAGGAAAATAATCATGACTTTAGGTCTGGTTGGACGCAAAGTTGGTATGACTCGCGTGTTCGACGAACAGGGTGTTTCTGTTCCGGTAACTGTTTTGGATATGTCTGCCAACCGCGTTACACAAGTGAAATCCAAAGATACTGACGGCTACACTGCTGTACAAGTTACCTTTGGTCAGAAAAAAGCTAATCGTGTCAACAAAACTGAAGCCGGTCACTTTGCTAAAGCAGGTGTTGAAGCTGGTCGCGGTTTGGTTGAGTTTGCTTTGACTGAAGAAAAACTGGCTGAATTGAAAGCCGGTGATGAAATTACCGTTTCTATGTTTGAAGTTGGTCAATTGGTAGATGTAACCGGTACCTCTAAAGGTAAAGGTTTCTCTGGTACGATCAAACGTCATAACTTCGGTGCTCAACGTACTTCCCACGGTAACTCCCGTTCTCACCGTGTTCCTGGTTCTATCGGTATGGCACAAGACCCTGGTCGCGTGTTCCCTGGTAAACGTATGGCAGGTCAATACGGTAACACTAAAGCAACTGTTCAAAAATTGGAAGTTGTACGTGTTGATGTTGAACGCCAACTCTTGTTGGTTAAAGGTGCTGTTCCGGGTTCGGTTAACAGCGACGTCGTGGTTCGTCCCTAGCGTGAAAGTAGGTGCGTAATGGAATTGAAAGTAATTGACGCTAAAGGACAAGTATCTGGCAGCTTGGCTGTTTCTGATGCTTTGTTTGCTCGTGAATACAATGAAGCTTTGGTTCACCAACTGGTTACTGCTTACTTGGCAAATGCCCGTTCTGGTAATCGTGCTCAAAAAAACTCGTGCCGAAGTAAACCACTCTACTAAAAAAAGCCATGGCGCCAAAAAGGTACCGGTCGTGCTCGTTCCGGTATGACTTCTTCTCCGCTGTGGCGTAAAGGTGGTCGTGCATTCCCAAACAAACCTGACGAAAAACTTCACTCAAAAAAAGTGAACTGTAAAATGTATCGTGCCGGTATGGCGACTATTTTATCCCAACTGGCTCGTGATGAACGTTTGTTTGCAATCGAAGCATTGACTGCTGAAACTCCTAAAACCAAAGTTTTTGCCGAACAAGTGAAAAACTTGGGTTTGGAGCAAGTTCTGTTTGTAACTAAACAGCTCGACGAGAATGTTTACTTGGCTTCACGCAACTTGCCTAACGTATTGGTTTTTGGAAGCTCAACAAGTTGATCCTTACAGCTTGCTGCGTTACAAAAAAAGTCGTTATCACTAAAGATGCAGTTGCACAATTAGAGGAGCAATGGGTATGAATCAACAACGTTTGACTCAAGTAATCTTGGCACCTATCGTTTCTGAAAAAAGCAACGTATTGGCTGAAAAACGTAACCAAATGACGTTTAAAGTTTTGGCAAATGCAACCAAACCTGAAATTAAAGCGGCTGTTGAGCTGCTGTTCGGCGTTCAGTTGCAGACGTTACTACTGTTACCATTAAAGGTAAAAGTTAAACGTTTTGGTCGCACTTTAGGTCGTCGCAGCGATGTTAAAAAAAGGCTTACGTAAGCCTGGCTGCCGGTCAAGAGTTGATTTGGAAGCCGCCGCTGCAGCTGCAGATAAGGAATAAACAAAATGGCAATCGTTAAAATGAAGCCGACCTCTGCAGGCCGTCGCGGCATGGTTCGCGTGGTAACAGAAGGTTTGCACAAAGGTGCACCTTATGCACCTCTGCTGGAAAAAGAAAAAAATTCTACTGCCGGTCGTAACAACAATGGTCATATCACTACCCGTCATAAAGGTGGTGGCCATAAACATCATTACCGCGTTGTAGATTTTCAAACGTAACAAAGACGGTATCCCTGCGAAAAGTAGAGCGTATCGAATATGACCCTAACCGTACTGCATTTATCGCACTGTTGTGCTATGCAGATGGTGAGCGTCGCTACATCATTGCTCCTCGTGGTATTCAAGCAGGTGCAGTATTGGTTTCCGGTGCTGAGGCTGCTATCAAAGTGGGTAACACTCTGCCGATCCGCAATATTCCTGTTGGTACAACTATTCACTGTATCGAAATGAAACCAGGTAAAGGTGCGCAAATTGCGCGTTCTGCTGGTGCTTCTGCGGTATTGCTTGCAAAAGAAGGTGCTTACGCACAAGTTCGTTTGCGTTCTGGTGAAGTACGCAAAATTAGCGTAAATTGCCGTGCAACTATCGGTGAAGTTGGTAACGAAGAACAAAGCCTGAAAAAAATCGGTAAAAGCTGGTGCTAACCGCTGGCGTGGTATTCGTCCGACCGTTCGTGGTGTTGTAATGAACCCTGTTGATCACCCACATGGTGGTGGTGAAGGCCGTACTGGTGAGGCTCGCGAACCGGTTAGCCCATGGGGTACTCCTGCTAAGGGCTACCGTACTCGTAATAACAAACGCACGGATAACATGATTGTTCGTCGTCGTTACTCAAATAAAGGTTAATTAGTATGGCTCGTTCATTAAAAAAAGGCCCATATGTAGACCTGCATTTGCTGAAAAAAGTAGATGCTGCTCGTGCAAGCAACGACAAACGCCCAATTAAAACTTGGTCACGTCGTTCTACCATTTTGCCTGATTTTATCGGTCTGACTATCGCTGTTCATAACGGTCGCACTCACGTGCCTGTGTTCATCAGCGACAATATGGTTGGTCATAAATTAGGTGAGTTCTCATTGACCCGTACCTTTAAAGGCCACTTGGCTGATAAAAAGGCTAAAAAGAAATAAGGTGAATCATGAGAGTAAGTGCACAACATAAAAACGCCCGTATTTCAGCTCAAAAAGCTCGTTTGGTAGCTGATTTGATTCGTGGTAAAGACGTTGCCCAAGCTTTGAATATCTTGGCATTCAGCCCTAAAAAAGGTGCTGAGCTGATTAAAAAAGTATTGGAATCAGCAATCGCCAATGCCGAGCACAACAATGGTGCTGACATTGACGAACTGAAAGTGGTAACTATCTTTGTTGACAAAGGCCCAAGCTTGAAACGTTTCCAAGCTCGTGCCAAAGGTCGCGGTAACCGCATCGAGAAACAAACTTGTCATATTAACGTGACAGTGGGCAACTAAGGAAAAGCTATGGGACAAAAGATTAACCCTACAGGCTTTCGCCTGGCGGTAACTAAAGACTGGGCTTCAAAATGGTTTGCTAAAAGCACCGACTTTTCTACTGTTTTGAAACAAGATATTGATGTTCGTAACTACTTGCGTAAAAAACTGGCTAATGCTTCAGTTGGTCGCGTAGTGATCGAGCGTCCTGCTAAATCTGCACGTATTACCATTCACTCTGCTCGTCCAGGTGTGGTTATTGGTAAAAAAGGCGAGGATATCGAAATCTTGAAACGTGACTTGCAAGCTCTGATGGGTGTGCCTGTTCATGTAAATATTGAAGAGATTCGTCGTCCTGAATTGGATGCGCAAATCATTGCTGATGGTATTGCCCAGCAGCTTGAAAAACGTGTTCAATTCCGTCGCGCTATGAAACGTGCAATGCAAAATGCAATGCGTTCTGGTGCTAAAGGCATCAAGATCATGACTTCAGGCCGTCTGAATGGTGCTGATATCGCTCGTAGCGAATGGTACCGTGAAGGTCGTGTACCTTTGCATACTTTGCGTGCGAACGTGGATTATGCAACTAGCGAAGCACACACTACTTATGGTGTACTGGGTCTGAAAGTTTGGGTTTATACAGAAGGTAATATTAAATCTTCTAAACCTGAGCATGAGAAGAAACAAAGAAAGGCAGGTGGACGTAATGCTGCAGCCAACTAGACTGAAATATCGCAAGCAACAAAAAGGCCGTAACACCGGTATTGCTACTCGCGGTAACAAAGTAAGTTTCGGTGAGTTCGGTTTGAAAGCCGTAGGCCGTGGTCGTTTGACTGCCCGCCAAATCGAAGCTGCTCGTCGTACTATGACTCGTCATATTAAACGTGGCGGTCGCATTTGGATCCGTGTATTCCCTGATAAACCAATTACTGAGAAACCTATCCAAGTTCGTATGGGTGGCGGTAAAGGTAATGTGGAATATTACATTGCTGAAATTAAACCAGGCAAAGTATTGTACGAAATGGACGGTGTTCCTGAGTCATTGGCTCGTGAAGCATTTGAATTGGCCGCTGCCAAATTGCCTATTCCTACAACCTTTGTGGTAAGACAGGTGGGTCAATAATGAAAGCAAATGAATTGAAAGACAAATCTATTGAGCAATTAAACACTGATTTGTTGGACTTGTTGAAAGCTCAGTTTGGCTTACGCATGCAAAATGCAACCGGTCAGTTGGGTAAATCTAGCGAGTTGAAACGTGTACGTCGCGATATTGCTCGTATTAAAACCATTTTAACTGAAAGGTGCTAAGTAATGAGCGAAGCTAAAAATGTTCGTACTTTGCAAGGCAAAGTGGTAAGCGACAAAATGGACAAAACTGTTACAGTATTGGTTGAGCGTAAAGTTAAACATCCTCTGTACGGTAAAATTATTCGTTTATCAACTAAAATCCATGCTCATGATGAAAACAATCAATATGGCATTGGTGATGTAGTGGTAATCGAGGAATCTCGTCCTTTGTCAAAAACCAAGTCTTGGGTTGTAAAAGAATTGGTTGAGAAAGCGCGTACTGTTTGATTTAAAACACAGTAATGTAGCTTAATAAGAAACGAAGTCTTGCAGCAAAGTTAATTTGCGTGTAAACTTCGTTTCTTATCTTCCAGCTTCTTATGGAAGTTTCTCTCCCTTCGGGATCCAAGACTGGTTTACTAGAACCGTGATGGTTTCATTTAATAAGCAGCTTAAAGTAAGGTGCGAGTTATATGAAAGTGGTAAATTAAGTTGGTTAATTTAAAGGTACTAATATGATTCAAATGCAGACCATCTTAGATGTGGCTGATAACTCTGGTGCGCGTCGCGTAATGTGCATCAAAGTATTGGGCGGATCTAAGCGTCGCTACGCTTCTGTTGGCGATATTATTAAAGTTGCAGTTAAAGATGCAGCCCCACGTGGTCGTGTCAAAAAAGGTGATGTATACAATGCGGTAGTTGTTCGTACTGCTAAGGGTGTGCGTCGTCCTGATGGTGCGTTAATTAAATTCGATAACAATGCTGCTGTGTTGTTGAATAATAAACTTGAACCTCTGGGTACTCGTATTTTTGGTCCGGTAACCCGTGAATTGCGTACTGAGCGATTTATGAAAATCGTTTCATTGGCGCCTGAAGTATTATAAGGAATAGCGCGATGAATAAAATCATTAAAGGCGATCAGGTTGTAGTGATTACCGGTAAAGATAAAGGTAAGCAAGGTCAAGTAGTTCGAGTATTGGGTGATAAAGTTGTTGTTGAGGGTGTTAATGTTGTAAAACGCCATCAAAAACCTAATCCAATGCGTGGTATTGAGGGTGGTATTATTACTAAAGAAATGCCTTTGGATATTTCTAATATTGCAATCCTGAATCCGGAAACTAATAAAGCAGACCGTGTTGGTATTAAGCTGATTGAAAATGAAGGCAAAGTTAAACGCGTTCGTTTCTTCAAATCAAATGGCTCTATCATTGGAGCATAAGGAGATAACATGGCTCGTTTGAGAGAGTTTTATAAAGATACAGTTGTTCCTGAATTGGTTAAACAATTTGGTTACAAATCAGTAATGGAAGTTCCACGTATTGAAAAAATCACCTTGAATATGGGTGTGGGTGAAGCTGTTGCTGATAAAAAAGTTATGGAACACGCTGTTTCTGATTTAGAGAAAATTGCTGGTCAAAAGCCAGTTGTTACTGTTGCTCGTAAATCTATCGCGGGTTTTAAAATCCGTGATAACTATCCAGTTGGTTGCAAAGTAACTTTGCGTCGTGATCAAATGTTTGAATTCTTGGATCGTTTGATTACTATTGCGTTGCCTCGCGTACGTGACTTCCGTGGTGTAAGCGGTAAATCATTTGATGGTCGTGGCAATTACAATATGGGCGTTCGTGAGCAAATTATTTTCCCGGAAATTGAATACGATAAAATCGATGCTTTGCGTGGTTTGAATATTACTATTACAACTACTGCAAAAACTGATGAAGAAGCGAAAGCTTTGTTGTCACTGTTCAAGTTTCCGTTTAAAGGATAATCATGGCTAAGAAAGCACTTATTAATCGTGAGCTGAAACGTCAAGCATTGGCGAAAAAGTTTGCAGCTAAACGTGAGGCAATTTTCGCTGTTATTAATGATGCTAATGCGACTGAAGAAGAACGTTTTGAAGCACGTTTGAAATTTCAATCCATTCCTCGTAATGCAGCACCTGTACGTCAACGTCGTCGTTGTGCTTTAACAGGTCGTCCTCGTGGCACTTTCCGTAAATTTGGTTTGGGCCGTATTAAAATCCGTGAAATCGCTATGCGTGGCGAGATCCCTGGTGTTGTTAAAGCTAGCTGGTAATAGGAGTATAAATAATGAGTATGCATGATCCTATTTCCGATATGTTGACTCGTATTCGCAATGCGCAACGTGCTAATAAAGCAGTAGTTGCCATGCCTTCCTCTAAACTGAAATGTGCAATTGCAAAAGTTCTGAAAGAAGAAGGTTATATCGAGGATTTTGCGGTTTCTGCTGATGCAAAACCGGTATTGGAAATTCAATTGAAATACTATGCAGGTCGTCCTGTGATTGAGCAAATTAAACGTGTTTCACGTCCAGGTTTGCGTATTTACAAAGCATCAAGTGAGATCCCTAGCGTAATGAATGGTTTGGGTGTCGCTATTGTTAGTACTTCTAAAGGTGTAATGACTGATCGCAAAGCCCGTTCTGAGGGTGTTGGTGGTGAGTTGTTGTGCATCGTAGCCTAGTGGAGAAAAGTAAATGTCACGCGTCGCAAAAAACCCAGTGACTGTTCCTACTGGTGTAGAAGTAAAATTCGGAACAGATGCATTGGTTATCAAAGGTAAAAACGGTGAGTTGTCTTTTCCTTTGCATTCCGATGTTGCTATTGAACTGAACGATGGTAAATTGACTTTTGCTGCAAAAAATGACAGTAAGCAGGCTAATGCTATGTCTGGTACTGCTCGTGCATTGGTTAATAACATGGTTAAGGGTGTTTCTGAAGGTTTTGAGAAAAAACTTCAATTGATTGGTGTGGGTTATCGTGCCCAAGCTCAAGGTAAAGTTTTGAACCTGTCTTTGGGTTTCTCTCATCCAATCGTATACGAAATGCCTGAAGGTGTTTCTGTTCAAACTCCTAGCCAAACAGAAATCGTTTTGACTGGTGCAGATAAACAAGTGGTTGGCCAAGTCGCTGCTGAAATTCGTGCATTCCGTTCTCCTGAGCCTTATAAAGGTAAAGGTGTTCGTTATGTAGGTGAAGTAGTAGTGATGAAAGAAGCCAAGAAAAAATAATTGAGGTTCACTAATGGATAAACATACAACCCGACTCCGTCGTGCACGCAAAACCCGTGCGCGTATTGCGGACTTGAAAATGGTAAGATTATGTGTGTTCCGCAGCAATAATCATATTTATGCTCAAGTAATTAGTGCTGAAGGTGATAAAGTATTGGCTCAAGCCTCTACATTGGAAGCTGAAGTACGTAGTAGCCTGAAATCAGGTAGCAACGTTGAAGCAGCAGCTGTAGTTGGTAAGCGTATTGCTGAAAAAGCTAAAGCAGTGGGTGTTGAAAAAGTTGCTTTTGACCGTTCAGGTTTCCAATATCACGGTCGTGTGAAAGCTTTGGCTGAAGCTGCACGTGAAAATGGTTTAAGCTTCTAATATTTGGAGACTTTCAGATGGCAAAACATGAAATTGAAGAACGCGGTGACGGCCTGATTGAAAAGATGGTCGCAGTTAATCGCGTGACTAAAGTAGTTAAAGGTGGCCGTATCATGGCTTTCTCTGCACTGACTGTTGTTGGTGATGGTGATGGTCGCATCGGTATGGGCAAAGGTAAATCAAAAGAAGTACCAGTTGCTGTTCAAAAAGCAATGGATCAAGCTCGACGCTCTATGATTAAAGTGCCTTTGAAAAACGGTACTATTCATCATGAGGTTATTGGTCGTCATGGTGCTACTAAGGTATTTATGCAACCTGCTAAAGAAGGTAGCGGTGTGAAAAGCTGGTGGTCCAATGCGTTTAGTATTTGATGCTATGGGTATCCATAACATTTCAGCTAAAGTACATGGTTCTACTAATCCTTACAATATTGTACGCGCTACATTAGACGGTTTGTCTAAACTGTATACCCCTGCTGATATTGCTGCAAAACGTGGCTTGACAGTAGAAGATATTTTGGGAGCTAACCATGACTGAGCAAAAAAAGATTAAAGTTACATTGGTTAAGAGCCTGATCGGTACAATTGAATCTCATCGTGCATGTGCTCGTGGTTTGGGTTTGCGTCGCCGTGAACATACTGTAGAGGTTTTGGATACCCCTGAAAACCGTGGTATGATCAATAAAATCAGCTACTTGTTGAAAGTGGAGTCTTAATATGTTTTTGAATACTATTCAACCTGCTGAGGGTGCTACTCACGCTAGTCGTCGTGTAGGCCGTGGTATTGGTAGCGGCTTAGGTAAGACAGGTGGTCGTGGTCATAAAGGTCAAAAAAGCCGTTCTGGTGGCTTCCACAAGGTAGGTTTTGAAGGCGGTCAAATGCCTTTGCAACGTCGTCTGCCGAAACGTGGTTTCAAATCTTTGACTGCAGCCGCTAATGCTGAAGTTCGTTTGAGTGAATTGAATCTGATTGCTGTTAACGAGATTGATGTCTTGGTTCTTAAACAAGCTGGTCTGATTCCTGCAACTGCTTCTAATGTAAAAGTTATTGCTTCTGGTGAAATCTCAAAAGCGGTTACCTTGAAAGGTGTAAAAGCTACTAAAGGTGCTAAAGCTGCTATTGAAGCTACCGGTGGTAAAGTAGAAGAATAAGGCTTGCACTACAGTGGCTAATCAACAATCTTTATCAGGATTATCCAAATTTGGTGATCTGAAAAAACGTCTGGTGTTCCTTTTTAGGTGCTTTGGTCGTTTTCCGTATTGGTGCTCATATACCGGTACCGGGCGTAGATGCTGTTGCATTAGCTAAGTTATACGAAGGCGCTGCAAACGGCATATTCGGAATGTTAAATATGTTCTCGGGTGGTTCGTTGGAGCGCTTTAGTATATTTGCAATAGGTATCATGCCTTATATTTCATCGTCGATTATTGTTCAGCTTGCTTCTGAAATTGTTCCTTCTTTAAAAGCTTTAAAGAAGGAAGGTGAGGCTGGTAGGAAAATAATTACGAAATATACTAGGTATGGGACGGTATTATTGGCTGTATTGCAAAGCTTTGGTGTTGCAACATTTGTTTATCAACAAGGTGTTGTTGTAACGAGTTCGCTTGAGTTTCATATTTCTACAGTAGTCTGTTTGGTTACAGGTACTATGTTTCTAATGTGGTTAGGGGAACAAATTACCGAGCGTGGTATTGGTAATGGTATTTCTTTAATTATTACAGCAGGCATTGTATCGGGTATCCCATCCGGTATTGTTCGGTTGTTAACTTTGACTGAACAAGGCTCTATGAGTATGTTGATGGCGGTATCAATTGTGATTGGTATTTTGCTGTTGATCTATGCTGTAGTTTATTTTGAGAGTGCTCAGCGTAAAGTTCCTGTGCATTATGCTAAAAGACAGTTTGGCTCTGGAGTGATGCCGGGACAAAGCATTCATATGCCGTTCAAGCTAAATATGGCAGGTGTTATTCCTCCTATTTTTGCTTCCAGTATTATTTTATTTCCATCTACACTTTTAGGTTGGTTTGGTTCAAATAGTACGAATTCTGTTCTTCATAAGGTTGCTGCAATGCTGCAACACGGACAGCCTTTATATATTGTATTATTTGCCACAACTATCATCTTTTTCTGCTATTTCTATACTGCTTTAGTATTTAGCCCTAAAGAGATGGCTGAAAATTTGAAGAAGAGTGGTGCATTTGTGCCAGGTATTCGCCCAGGTGAGCAAACCTCTAGATATTTGGAAAAAGTGGTACTGAGACTGACATTATTTGGTGCTTTGTACATTACTACAATCTGTCTGATACCTGAATTTTTAACGACAGCATTGAAGGTTCCTTTCTATTTAGGTGGAACATCTTTGCTTATTTTGGTTGTCGTTACAATGGATTTTAGGACGCAAATCAATTCGTATCGAATGAGTAGTCAGTATGAAGACTTGATGAGTCGTCCAGATATGAAATCTTTGTCACGTAAGTAGGCTTATGGCTAAAGAAGATACCATACAGATGCAGGGTGAAATCCTTGAGACTTTGCCCAATGCAACATTTAAAGTAAAACTGGAAAATGATCATGTAGTACTTGGTCATATATCTGGCAAAATGCGGATGCACTATATCCGTATTTCTCCAGGTGATAAGGTAACAGTTGAATTAACTCCTTATGATTTAACCCGTGCTCGGATTGTTTTCCGAGCAAGATAAACGATAAAAGGAAATAAAATGCGTGTACAACCTTCTGTAAAGAAAATTTGTCGCAATTGCAAGATTATTCGTCGTAATCGTGTAGTTCGCGTAATTTGTACTGACCCACGTCACAAACAACGTCAAGGTTAAGAAGCTAGTTTTCTTAACTATTGATTTTGTGGTATAGTGACATACTTTGCCCTAAAAAGGAAAAAATATGGCTCGTATTGCAGGGGTAAATATCCCTAATAATGCCCATATCGTAATTGGCCTTCAGGCTATTTATGGTATTGGTGCGACTCGTGCTAAATTGATTTGTGAGGCAGCAAATATTGCTCCTACTACTAAAGCAAAAGATTTGGACGAGGCTCAATTAGACGCTTTGCGTGAGCAAGTTGCTAAATATGAAGTTGAAGGTGATTTGCGTCGTGAAGTAACGATGAGCATTAAACGACTGATGGATATGGGTTGCTATCGTGGCTTCCGTCATCGTCGTGGCTTGCCTTGTCGTGGTCAACGCACTCGCACAAATGCCCGTACCCGTAAAGGTCCGCGCAAAGCGATTGCCGGTAAGAAATAAATTTTAAGGAATTTGATTAATGGCTAAAGCAAACACAGCTTCGCGTGTACGTAAAAAAGTACGTAAAACCGTAAGCGAAGGTATTGTGCACGTTCATGCATCTTTCAACAATACCATCATTACAATCACTGACCGTCAAGGCAATGCATTGTCTTGGGCTACCTCTGGCGGCGCTGGTTTTAAAGGTTCTCGTAAAAGTACACCATTTGCAGCACAAGTTGCAGCAGAAGCAGCTGGTAAAGTTGCCCAAGAGTATGGCGTTAAAAATTTAGAAGTCCGCATTAAAGGCCCTGGCCCTGGTCGCGAATCTTCTGTACGTGCTTTTAAAACGCTCTTGGTTTCAAGATTACCAGCATTACTGACGTTACCCCGTTGCCTCATAACGGTTGCCGTCCGCCTAAAAAAACGTCGTATTTAATATTGGAGTGATTTAAAACATGGCACGTTATATTGGCCCCTAAATGTAAATTAGCACGTCGCGAAGGTACGGATCTGTTTTTTTGAAGAGTGCACGTCGCTCTTTGGATTCAAAATGTAAAATGGATTCTGCACCTGGTCAGCACGGTGCGAAAAACCACGTTTGTCAGACTACGGTTTGCAATTGCGTGAAAAACACAAAAAAATCCGTCGTATTTATGGCGTGTTAGAACGCCAATTCCGTCGTTACTTTGCGGAAGCTGATCGTCGTAAAGGTTCTACCGGTGAATTGCTGTTGCAATTGCTGGAGTCCCGTTTGGACAATGTCGTTTATCGTATGGGTTTTTGGCTCTACCCGCGCTGAAGCACGTCAATTGGTTTCTCACAAAGCTATCGTCGTAAACGGTCAAGTTGTTAATATCCCTTCTTTCCAAGTTAAAGCAGGGTGATGTTGTAGCTGTTCGTGAAAAAGCTAAGAAACAAGTACGTATCCAAGAAGCATTGAGCCTGGCTACTCAAATTGGCTTGCCAAGCTGGGTGTCTGTTGATGCCGACAAATTGGAAGGCGTATTCAAAAATATGCCGGATCGCTCAGAATTGTCTGGCGATATTAATGAACAGCTGGTGGTAGAGTTCTACTCTAAATAATGCTAGCTCAATGAGGGACAGTTAAATGCAAAATAGCACAACCGAATTTTTGAAACCTCGTCAAATCGATGTAGATACTTTGTCTTCCACTCGGGCCAAGGTGTCTATGCAGCCATTTGAACGTGGTTTTGGTCATACTTTAGGTAATGCTTTGCGTCGTATCTTACTGTCATCCATGAATGGCTTTGCCCCAACTGAAGTAGTTATTTCCGGCGTATTGCACGAATACTCTACTATTGATGGTGTTCAGGAGGATGTTGTTGACGTTCTCTTGAACATTAAAGGTATCGTATTCAAGCTTCACGGTCGTAACCAAGTTCAGTTGACTTTGAAAAAAACAGGTGCCGGTGCAGTTGTAGCCGGTGATATTGATTTGCCACACGATGTGGAAATTATCAATCCTGAACATGTTATTTGCCACTTGGCTGACAATGGCCAAATTGACATGGAAATTAAAGTAGAGCAAGGTCGTGGTTATCAATCTGTTTCAGGCCGTCGCGTATTGCGTGATGAGAACAAACAGATTGGTGCGATTCAGTTGGATGCGAGCTTTTCGCCCATCAGTCGTGTTAGCTTTGAAGTTGAACCTGCACGCGTAGAGCAACGCACGGATTTGGATAAATTGGTTTTGGATATTGAAACCAATGGTTCTATTGATCCGGAAGAGGCTGTACGTAGTGCCGCACGTATCTTAATTGACCAAATGTCTATTTTTGCAGATCTGCAAGGTACTCCGGTTGAAGAGGTTGAAGAAAAAGCGCCTCCTATCGATCCTATCTTGCTGCGTCCTGTAGATGATTTGGAATTAACCGTACGTTCAGCTAATTGTCTGAAAGCTGAAGATATTTACTATATTGGCGATTTGATTCAACGTACTGAAACCGAGCTTCTCAAGACCCCTAATTTGGGTCGTAAATCTTTGAATGAGATCAAAGAAGTGTTGGCCTCTAAAGGTCTGACATTAGGTTCTAAATTAGAAGCTTGGCCGCCTGTAGGCTTAGAAAAGCCGTAAGTTTGAAGATTAAAGGATAATGACATGCGTCATCGTAATGGCAACCGCAAATTAAACCGTACTAGCAGCCACCGTGCTGCGATGCTGCGCAATATGGCGAATTCCTTGTTGACTCACGAAACCATCGTGACAACTTTGCCTAAAGCAAAAGAATTGCGCCGCGTAGTTGAGCCCTTGATTACCTTGGGCAAAAAAACCTTCTTTGGCAAAACCGTCGTTTGGCTTTTGACCGCACTCGCGATCGTGATGTTGTAGTTAAATTGTTTGACGAATTGGGTCCACGCTTTGCTGCTCGTAACGGCGGCTATGTTCGTGTACTGAAATACGGTTTCCGTAAAGGCGACAATGCTCCTTTGGCATTGGTTGAATTGGTTGATAAAGCAGCTGATTCTGCTGAATAAGCACATTAATATGAAAGCACTACCTGTTTAGGTGGTGCTTTTTTTATTGGATGGCCCCTTTCTCATTTCGCAGTGCTACAATAAACAGCGACTGATTATGTTGTGTCTCAGAGTTGTAGCTCCCTTTCTCATTTCGCAGTGCTACAATGGCTTTAAGGGCTTCCTCTTCGTCTTCAGAGTTGTAGCTCCCTTTCTCATTTCGCAGTGCTACAATGCGGCATATTGTTGGCAGCCTCTTTTATCAGTTGTAGCTCCCTTTCTCATTTCGCAGTGCTACAATAATTCGTTTTTCCTTGTACGGATTAAACGGGTTGTAGCTCCCTTATATATTTCGCTCCATCGAGGGGCGCAATTTTTTACACTTCTTATAGAACTTTAAGCCCCTTTAACTCTAGCCAGTGAAGGGGCTTTCTTATGTGCATCGCATTTTATACAGTCAATTCAGATAGTTTTTACAGTTTTGAAGAACAAAGAGCCGTTATCGTCCGCGTTTTCAAAGATGATGAGCTTGTAGAAACCGTTTCATTTCCTATTACAAATCCCAAACAAAAATATAAAACAGAAAAACAGGCTGAAGAGTATGGCCGTCTTGCTGTCCGTTCTATTTTGAACCAATGGGAGGCAGACGCATGAGAGCCGAAGAGAGAGCAGAAACGGCGGGGGCGTGTGGGGCGCGCCTTGCGCGCCGCAAACGGCCACGCCGTTGAATGCCCCCTAGGCTAATAGGGGGAGCAAAAAAACCTAATCCACAAAGTGGGGAGCAAACCGAAAAACCGATCAAGTCGAATTTGAATATTTTTCCCAATACGTAACCGACGGAAAAAGGCCGTTTGATAGAAATTCCGCTAAGACGCGGTAGGGAAGACGGCGCATTCATCGACCAGATCACATTTACGATACATGAGGAATCCATACCCAAAGTAACCCAAAAAGCCTATGTAACAGACGCAGAGTACCTCACAAAGTACAGCGAACTGCTGCAAGAGATTCTAGGCTTCGGCATCAGTGCCAAACTGCCTTACAAAGGCAAATTCTTCTATCAATCCTGTTATCAGCTCGGCCCGAAAAAAACGTTGAGTACGGCAAAGTTCACTACGGCGGCCAAAGAGAAACAATACTTGTAGAGTTGAACGGCACCGGATGCACCGCAGCTAAACCCGGTTGGGAAAAACAGGCTTTATGAATTTCTGCAAAAAGTGTGTCCGGCCAAAAAAATAACAAGGGTTGACGTAGCACATGATTTTTTCAATGGAGAGTACACGCCCGAGCAGGCTTTAACCGGTCACGATAACGGCCTTTTTGACTGCCACAACGTCCGCCCGAAAAGCGAATGTAAAGGCGTTTCTTGGAGACACGAAGATGGCAGCGGCAAAAGCTTCTATATCGGCAAACGCGGCAACGCCAAATACACCCGGATTTATGAAAAAAAGGCAAGCAGTTAGGCGATAAATCAAGCCCTTGGGTTCGATTTGAAACAGAGTTCAGAAACGGAGATATAGAAGTACCATTAGACATATTGATTCACGCCGGTGCGTATCTTGGCGGAGCGTATCCCGTCTGTGAACAGATATTCAAATGCGAAGCCAAGCGCATGGATTCAACGGTTAAAGAGGTCAATCTCACGTTTGAACACAAACAATTTTACGCAAGGCAGCAAGTCGGCAAATGGGTCAATTTTTTTAAAAAGATATCGGTTGGTCGGCTGAAGAAATCGTCAAAGATTTGACTAAAAGGCATTGAAGGCTATCCCAAAGGTCTCCAGCCAGAAGAGTACGACAGCAGCACAGCCAGCGCTTTTTATATCCATGAAGAGCAAAAAGCCATAAACGACCTGAATATCGAAGTCTTAGATTTTGAATTAAATCAGGCAGTGCAATACGAGTATCCGCAAGACATGCAGAAACAGCATGAGCGCGATTTTGACAAAGAGCAGTATCAAATATCAGATCAGTTAGAAGACTGGAAATATTTATAAAACCAAAGAAAGGCTATAACCATGTTTGATCAAGTACAAGTAACCACATACCCCGCCACGCTCCTGGGCGCTAAACAGTTTAAAGGCGAGATTGACGGCAACAAAATCGACACCTGTACCGTACTTGTCGCCAGCCCCATGCCCGCCAACGGCAATAGCGTAGGCTTTACCGCTGCCAGCATGAAATTTGGCGAAAGCCACAATTTCGATCGGCTGAAAAACCTCAAATTCCCCTGTTCCGTAAATGTAACCGTCTCAATGGAATCTACCGGCAAAGGCTTAGTACCCAAGCTGCTTGATTTTTGAAGTGAAAGGCGTGGCGCCCAAAGCCTAAGGCAGAAAGGCCGAAATATGAGCAGGTATCAGCAAAAATTTATCGTTCAGGAACTGGAAAACTATGAATTCATCTGCCCCGATCAGTTTGGCGACATCGGATTTACCCAAAATCTGAAAGAAGCCGGACAGTATGAAAGCTATGAAGACGCATTCAATGCCGGATTAGAAGAGATTGGCGGACATTTTCAGGTTTTCAGCTTCTATATCAGAGAAGAATAAAAGTTAACAGGCTCGGCGGGCGGTCTGTCAAACCTTCACATAGCCCGCAACAATCAAGGAATAATTATGAACAGAAATAAATTACCCCTATCATTTAAATTAAGTTTGGTTGGGTTGGTTTTTTTCCTACTGGTTTTAATTGTATCGGTTTGGTACCTGTACGGTTAAAAGACTTGCGGTCAGTCTAAAAACAACCGCATCACTTTTTTATAAACCTTTATTGAAAGGAAAACGCTATGAAACTTTTAAACGTAGCAAAAAAATATGGCAATAAAGTTATTGCTGCAACAGCCCTGACAACCGCTTCCGCCCTGGCTGCTGCCGAAGGCGTCGATTTGTCCGGTATTGGTACTACTGCTGCTGCAGAAATTGCAAAATTTGCCGTAATGGTATCTGCGATTGGTGCTGCCGTTTTGTCGGTTATCGTGTTGATGCAAGGCTTTCGCATGGCCTTTAGCATGGTTAAAACGGCTAAATAACTGAAAGGGTAGGACATGGGGTATCGCGTCGGATTGCAATGCTTTTTATCGAACGAAGAAGCGCATGATTATGTGTTGTCTCAAGTCCTACCTACCGTAACGGCGGATGGCAAATTTGTCCGACCTTACAAAAACGGCAAAGACTGGTATTTGAACGAGCAGAAAATCAATTTGAGTTTTCCGCAATGTGACATAGCAGAACAAATACAATTCGGCGTATTGGTCGGCGCGCCGTTCATAGTCTTATTGGTGCTTGTATTCGGTATCAGGATGATAAAAACGGTTGATTGAATCAGTTACGGAGAATAAAGGGGGTGGAGATGATTGACTTTTGGTTTTTATACGGATTCGGCGCGGTCTGTTTGGCATCGCTGATATTTTTTTGATATTCAAAAAGGGTATAATCCCGACTTTCTGTAACCGTTACGAAAGTTAGGATTATGTTAGAAAAAAAGAATGAAAAGGATTTTTTTCTATATAACTGAATTTGAATTAGATGAATTATCTAAATTCTATTTAGAAAAAAACCTTTATCTTTTGTATTTTATTCATATTTAGAAGAAACTGGATATTTGAAAAAAATTCTCTTTAGATAAATGTCAGAATTTTTTTTAATAGAATAAATTTCAATAAGGCATGTTTTTGAAGTTTTATTTAAAGATAATTCAGTTTTCACTATTGGAAATGGTGAAATAAATGTTACGGGTTTTTGACAATAATTTTTTTCTATTAGGTTTGAGCTTTGAATCTTTTGCTGGTGATTTGCAAGTTAGAAACGGTAAATTAGCCTATCCTTTGACTGAAAAATTTAATGAAAATGGTTTCAGACCTTGGAAAATTATTGGTGGTGGAATTGATCAAGAGTATCAGTCTAGATTCGACAAATCACTTCATGTTCGCGAAGCCTCTACCGGTCTCCGTTCCGCCTCAACTGTACCCGTAACGATAGAAGCCCAAGTATCTCGAAAAAGCCGTCCTTTCAGGCGCATTTCGCCTGGTAAAAAGCAGGTGCAAAACTTGCTTTAAAAAGCTGCTCCTTATGTTGGTGCTGCTTCATATGCTTATGATGCCTATCAGGCCGTTAATCCGTCTCTTGAATCTGCTGGATATGAATACAATGATGTAAGCAACGAGTATTTAAAAGTTTATAAAGATGCTTTATGTACGATTGATAAAGATTCCTGTGTAGGCGTTGATACATCTGTTATGCGTGCATTAAGTAAAGGTGGCGTTAGTGAAAAACAAGCTCAACAATTATTAGTAATGCAAGTTGAATCAGAATTTAAAAAAGTATTTTGATAATGTCATAAAACCTAATGAACCAGGTATTTATTTTATAAATTGTTTTTTTGGCTCGATGGAGTAGCCTGTGAAACTAGTAAACAATCTCGATATGGTTATTATTTTCAAAAATAGAGCTTTAACAAAAAAATTTTAGAAGAGGATGAATTTTTAAATATTGCCACTTCTATAATTGACGGAAATCCTACCCTTTTTGTAGAAGGTACGGGCAAACCTGAATATAAAAGAAAATATCAAAGTCCCTGCCGGTACAGTTGTAACCATTGGCCCTGTCACTCCCGAAAATGGCAAGCCGGTGCAAATTACCATTACTTTCGGTCAAGATTCAAACGGCAAAAACAAACGCAACGGTAATCACAACCCCGCGTCCCGACCTCACACCGGGCAGCCCTGCAGCTCCTAAAACCAACTCAACACCTACACCGGGAGAAAATGGCAAAGCCTGGCTCTCAACCAGACCCAACGCCTGACGGTAGCCCGTCCGATAAGCCAAAAACCAGATCCTGACGACAGCCCTAGCGGCAAAGACAATCAAAAACCCGACGATAAGCCCGACCCTGACAGCAAAGACGATCCAAAAAAAGATGAAGGACCTAAAGAGGATGACAAGCCCAAAGAAGACGGAGGTTTGCTTTGTAAAGTGTTTCCGAATATTTTGGCCTGCGACGAATTGCCCGAAAAAGAAGAACCTGATTTAGAGATTCCCGAAGAACAAATAGATTTGAACTTCACACCTGACAATACTTTTAGAGAGTATGGCGAATGCCCTGCTCCGGTAACGTTTCAGGCATTGGGTGCTGAATACAGAATCAGTCTTGAGCCTGCGTGTAATTTAGCTGCCATGATTAGACCCTTTATTATCGCTATGGCTTGGCTGGTGGCTTCGTTCTTCGTGTCTAGAGTTGTCAGAAATAACGCATAGGGGGATTTATGAAATTTTTAGCTGCTCTTGCTCCATATTTGATAAATCATGTTGTCAAATACATTCTGACTGCTTTAGGGGTGTCTATTATTACTTATGTTGGTTTTGATGCCCTTATGAGCAATCTTAAAAATCAGTTTATAAGCAGTATGGGCGCAGTTCCCGCCGGAGCGATCCAAATTTTTTACATTGCAGGTGGCGGCGTTGTTCTGAACATCATGTTCGGAATGCTCGCTTTTGTCGTTACGTTTAAAACTCTGTCTAAATTAAGCTTTGGCAAGAAAGGATAAAGATGGCCGCCATTACCCTGATAACAGGAAAACCAAGAATCGGCAAAACCGCCTTTGCCGTCGAACTGCTTATGTTTGATGACTATTATAAAGGCCGTAAAATCTTCTCCAACATCAACGGCCTTTTGATAGACCATCATCAACCGCCGGAAGGTCATAGCTGGGAAGACATGTATGAATGGCTGAAATGGAAAGAGAATATCGGCTCAGTTGTCATTTATGACGAAGTGCAATATTTGTTTCCGACACGTTCCAGCGGTTCAAAAAAATGCCTGAAAAACGTCGCCTTTTTGAACATTCACGGCCATTACGGTATCGACATGATACTAATCACACAATCGCCCAAGCTGCTTGACGTGAATCTGCGCGAAGTCGTGAACAAGCATATCCATATAGCTGCAAACAAAATGGGCGGACTGACAAGGCTTGAATGGAACGAAGTAGCTTTAAACCCGACACAGCAATCAAGAAACGCCTTGTCCAGTTCGCATAAAAATTAGGGAAGAGGTTCTTGAATACTACAAATCTGCAGAAGTGCATACCGCCCATTCGCACGTCAAATCAAGGTGGTATTACATCATAATCGCCATGTTGTTTATCCTGCCGTGTATCTTAGGTTTGGTCGGATTCATGGGCTATAAGATGTATCAGGGTTATAAAGAAAAAAAGCAGGAATAACGGCAAAGGCCGAAGCAGCAAAAGAAGATACAGGTTTCAAAAATCCGCTTGACCCTGAAAACCAAAAAGAAATGATGCCGCAAAGTGGAATTCAGGGCAAAACCTCAAACCTGAAGATTTTGTCCCTGTTCTTGCCGAAAAAGCCCGAAAAGTAAACCCATCTATAACGGCGTCCGACAAGTTAAAACATTTGAGTACCCCGTCGGCTGTGTTGATGGTGGCAAAAGCGGATGTACCTGCTATTCATCGCAAGGTACACCGCTGAAAAGAAATCACTAAGGCAATGTGCAAAGACTACGCCCATAATGGCCTGCCGTTTAATCCCTACAAAGAGTCCGACCACAGCTCAAACCAAGCGCAGACAGCGCCATCCGCGTCGGATACTAGCGCAGGCGTGCAAGTCGCATCACTAGGCGGCCAAAGCCCTCAAAACCTTATGTATGACGGATATGTAGAAGCAGGCGCAAAGTTCACACCGCAAAGCGGCGCGGTGAGTCGAATCCGCGCAATGACAAAAGGCTGTCTGAAACCAGTTCAGACGGCCTTTAAATAAAAGCTGCTTGATTCCTTTAAAAAGCGCGGCGTAAAAACCTATCTAAAGAGCAGAAACCTAAATCCCGCGATTTTTAAAGGAAGCAAGTAGCAATGGCCGCGCGGCAGAGCGCAATTTTAGAAAAGAAAGAATAGAAAAAGCAAAGAGATTGAAACATCTGATATACTCAAAACGTCAGCGGTCTAGCTAACCCTGACAACATCCGCCGAGCCTGAAAGTTCCCGAATCATCAAGATTGGGAGAAAGATAAGGACGGCGGATTTTTTTCATATTTAATTTGAGTAGCATCAAAGGCCAAGAGCCTGCATAGTAAGGGAAAAAAATATGAGAAATACCGTAGGGACTCGACATATCCGCAGAAACATTTGACGCAGTCGCATTAATAGACGGCCAAACGGCCTATAAGAAGTTCAAAACAACCAAGACGGCATAGAAAGCCTGAAAAATTGGATAAACGGCCAAAGTATCGAAGACGGCCAAAACATTTACATCATCATGGAAGCCACCGGCAACTACTACGAAGCCGTCGCCGACAACCTCGCCGATGATTACCATGTTTCCGTTATCAATCCCTAAAAATCAAACGGTATGCCGATTACCGTTTTAATCGAACAAAAACCGACAAACAAGACGCAAAAACTAATAGCAGAATTTGGTCAAAACGCCCTAGCAAAAGACCTACCCAAGCACAAAAAGGCCGTCTGAAAACATCCAAAAGCCTCAAACGCCTGTTGAGCCTGCAAAACCAACTGAAAGAACAGCTGACAGCACAAAAAACAGGCTGAAAGCAGCAAAAGACAGCTTTGTACAACAAATCCACCAAAAGCAGATAGACGAACTCAACCAGCATCTGCAAGACGTGGACGGCCAAATCAAACAAACGGCCAAAAGCAGACAAAGCCATTCAAGAAACCGCCAAACGCCTACAAACCATCCCATCAGTCGGCCAAACAACGGCTATATACCTAACCGTTCATCTCCTTACCGCACATTTCAAAAAAACGCCAACCACTTTACAGCATTCGCTGGCATGAGCCCGCAACAGAAAAAAATCAGGGACAAGCGTCAACGGCAAAGAAAAGCTGACAAGGTATGGCAACAGAAAACTACGCGGCGCCCTCTTCATGGCCGCCATGGTAGCCATGCGTCAAAAATTACTTTCCCGACTTCACCAAAAAGACTGCAAAAAGCCAAAAAAAGCCCAAGATGGTTATTATCTGCGCCCTGATGAGAAAGCTACTCGTCATTGCCTATCATCTGCACAAAAACCAAACCGACTTCGATCCGAGTCGGTACAAACAAGCGTAAAGAGCCTTAACAAAAACGCAAAAGCTACGCGGATAATCGTAAAATATTCGCGCGGCCAATTGCATTCTGTAAAAATTGCAAAAACTAAATAAACAGGAAAAAAACAATAATATACAAAAATGACAGTAAATTACTATTGCATGTTAAAGTAGCATCTTTCTCATTTCGCAGTGCTACAATAGTCGCTCCGCTTTGTCCACTTCCGCCAGTGTTGTAGCTCCCTTTCTCATTTCGCAGTGCTACAATTCATGTCATATATGGATACTACTGTTGTAGCTCCCTTTCTCATTTCGCAGTGCTACAATCAAGATAAATTTCACTGTTTCTGTCTTGGCATGTTGTAGCTCCCTTTCTCATTTCGCAGTGCTACAATTCTTGGAGCTGTTTCTGTTCTTGTGACGGCAGTTGTAGCTCCCTTTCTCATTTCGCAGTGCTACAATTAAATTTGACAAAAGTCTTCCTCCACTTGTAGTTGTAGCTCCCTTTCTCATTTCGCAGTGCTACAATTTTTCCAAACCAAAAATAAACAGGAATTGCAGTTGTAGCTCCCTTTCTCATTTCGCAGTGCTACAATGAATTTCCGCAAAGCATACAAGCTACAGGAGTTGTAGCTCCCTTTCTCATTCGCAGTGCTACAATGCCGTATCAGTTGTCACAGTATTTTGCGATGGTTGTAGCTCCCTTTCTCATTTCGCAGTGCTACAATCTCATTGCCGAAGTCGCGTTGATAATCAACGTTGTAGCTCCCTTTCTCATTTCGCAGTGCTACAATCAGAACTATCAGGGCTCATAAACCTGACAAAGTTGTAGCTCCCTTTCTCATTTCGCAGTGCTACAATACAGGCATGGCGAAATAATTGCGTATTTTATGGTTGTAGCTCCCTTTCTCATTTCGCAGTGCTACAATCAGTCGCTGCTTTCATTAGTCTAGATGTATTTATTGTAGCTCCCTTTCTCATTTCGCAGTGCTACAATCTGTGCGTTTCTTCGCCATCTGCTAGGCGTCAGGGTTGTAGCTCCCTTTCTCATTTCGCAGTGCTACAATACCTCGATGGGAAACCCTTATTCTATAAGGGTTTCCCGTTTTATTTTGTCTAATAAAATGAGCTTAAAATAATAATAGTTGGTCGGAATTTACCCTTTTTTCTTGGGTTTTCAGCTCTCCCAACAGTAGTTCATGGTGGCATATTGCTTTTCCGTTACTTCCAAACAGCGGATTGAACCTTCTTGAGGTAGGTTTGCACATAGTCTATTGTGGTGTTTTTGCAACGAATCTCGACCTTTGACAATACGGCTGTATACGGAAAGTTGGAGCATTTGGTATCCATCTTTTAATAGAAACTGGCGGAATTGATTGGCGGCTTTGCGCTTTGCCGCTGTGGTGACCGGTAGGTCGAAGAAGACGATAATCCTCATAAATTTGGCCTCACTCATATTGGTATTCTTTCAATGGCAAGATTTCAGGCAGTTTCAGCTGTTTGGCGTTTTTATCGGTTACGCTGGCTTGAAATGAGGAAATCATTTTGTCTATGGCAGCCAAGGTGCTGAAATGTTGCCGTTCGATGCAGATTTGACAGTGAAGGGTCTTGATAAGGTTTTGTTTGATGTTAGGGGTCAGATCAGTTTTCAGACGGCCTTGTTCATGCAAATGTATAACGACCAGGTCGGCCAATGGGCGTAAGGGTTCGATAAAGTCATCGGCGAGGTTGAATGGATTCAATTCGCTTCTATGAAACAAGCCTAATGCAGGCAGCCAACCGTATAAGGTGAGGGCGCGTGCAACTGCTGCACGGAGCACGGCGTAGGTGTAGTTCAATGCGGCATTGACGGCATTGTTGTCATTACGGGTAAACTTTTCTCCAAAGAGGGCTTGGAAGTGGAGGGCGGCAGCTTGGGCTTCACGGTTTCCTGTATCGCCTGAACGGACTTCGACTGCCAAAGTCCGTAGCCGTTTGGCTGCAAGATCATTGCCTGTTTCGTCTGCGACAAATGCTTGATTCAGGATTTTTTGGCGGACGATATGTTGCCAGAGTTGCTTTTTTAAGGGTTCGCTTATATTCAGTTGCAGCTTGAGGATTTTAAGTTGGCGGTGATATTGGGCATAAGGCAGCCACTGTCCGCAGGGCAGGAACTGCTCGTCACATGTCAGCAGGGTTGAGCCATGTTCGGCTAAGGCTGACAGAAGCGGGGCGGTAATCAGAGTTTCGCGGTTTTCGATGATGATAACGGCGATGTCTTCTAATGGTACGGTGTGGGACTCGCCGTTTTGTTGAATCAGCAGTTGCCGACGTTGCAAAGATAGTTTGCCGCCGTTTTGAATAAGCAGGCTGCGCCAAGTCATGTTTTTCCCCTTATTTTTATATAAAAAATCCCTGCTTCAGGCCGTCTGAAACAGGGATAGATTAATTTAACGGACAGGTGGGCGTTTTTTCAGACGGCATGGTCTGATTTCTTTGCCCAGTTCGTCAATTTGGTATTTTTCCATCAATACGAGATTTTGGGTACTAATACGGAATTGCTGTTCTTTTGCACCTTTATCATGCCAAGCCAAATAGAACCGTCCATCAGAGCTATCACAGTTGATATAGTAGGCAAATTCTACTCTAGATTTTTTATCCTTCTGAAAGGCAATCAAATCATACTTATGCAGGCTAAAACAGAATGTATAGCTATCATCAATCCGATATCCTTTACAATCAATATCGGGAAGGATATTTTCAGCAACCTGCCAAGCATAGATGGGAACAATAAAATACTGATTTTTCCCTTTCTTATCCGTTTTGCAGAATACATCGGCGCGTACCATGTCGCCATTATCTGCAATGGTATAAGCATTTTTTTTGTTTAATAAGACTCCGCTCTCTTGGGTTTTTTCGACCCTCACAGCTTTAACTAGTTGTCCTCCCTTTTTATAAAACAGATTGTCCTTAGGATCAAATGCTTGTTTAGCATTACCTCCATATGCCTCTAAACGCGCCTTAAGAGCCTCATATAATTCAATCTCCCTACCATTTTTATAATTAACCATATTTTCAAGGTCTGCCAACTTGATTTCGGTTAACCATACTCGTTTAACACTAATTTTTTCATTATGCTTAACAAATCGTTTAGCAGATCTCAAAGTATCTTTATGCGTACCGCTCATCTTCCGATTGGGCGCGCGTGAAACAAACAGTGGCGTAACGTATTCGTGTACGGCTTCGGGGCGAGATGATAATTTTTCTGCGAGCAGGGTACGCAGTTTTTCGGGAGTATCCGCTTCTTCAAATTCGGGTTTTCCATCTGGTTTGCCGAAGACGCGAATCATGACTTCTTGTGCGAAAAATTCCCAAGGTTGCGGGAAGTGTGTTTTTTGATACAGCACTTCTCCTGTTTCTTTATCTATGGTTTTACCGTCAAACGCGTTCATCTCTTTATAGCGTACAAAACGGGTAATTTTCTGCTGCATAGCAACGGTCGAGCAGGCAACGACGACGGCGTCCAAGGCGTGATGGCGGTCGTTTTCCGCACGCACTTTGCGTAATCCCCAAAAGCCGCGCAACAGATTGGTAATTTGTCCATTGGATGCAAAGACACGTCTTTTCCCTTTACCTGTCAGCCGCATACGGTCGGCAATAAATTGGCACAGGAAACGGTTGACGTAGCGCGTATCGTTCAGATTGCGTTCTTTAAAGCCGTCTTCGTCGAATTTTTGCAGCAGAATCCGTTGTTTTTTACTGCGAGGAAAACGGCTGGTTTCAACACGCGCTTTAAATTCCTGCCATTCGCGGCTGTTGTCTTTGCCGTTGAAGTATTCGTAAGGGGTTTGGTTGCCTTTTGTTTTTGGTTTTCGCTGCCCAATACCAGCACTTTATTATTGAAACTATCGTCCCATGTGCGCGAGAACGGCAGGGGCATGGTCGATTTCGACATAGCCTTTTTTTCGTTCAGACGGCCTAGGTTGATTTCTTTGCCCGAATACAGGCATTTGCCGTGTTGTTGCTCGTACAGGCGCAGTTTCAGAATATCTTTGGATTTGGGTTCGCCGACAAAATTGAAATACTCTCGGAATTTAGCGGCGGCTTTTTCTCGGTCTTTACGGTTTTCTTCTTGGCGTTTTTCGATTTCTTTGCGGTCTTTAAACGATTTTGCCTACTTCCCTTGCCGTTTCAATATGGATACGCGCAGGGGAGCCGTAACGCCGAACCACGCCGTTAATGACTTTTACGTGGCTTGAGATAAGGCGCGCAAGACGACTGGGGTTGCGGATTTCGTCGGCAGGGGATGGGTGGCAGATAAATCTTTTCTTCCGCATTTCTTCTTGCCGTAATGGTCTCCGTAGATTTCGGCGCAGGCTTCATCGTAACGTTTGCCTTGCTCCATTAGAGGCACAATTCGGCGCAATGCTTTCAAGGAAATTTGGACGAACTTATCGAAGCTAATGTGTTTCAACAGCGCTTCTAAGATTTCGGGCTGAACACGGTCTTTCAGACGGCCTGTAATATCTTCATCGGTTTTGAACAGGGAGAATGCCGTGCCGATTTCATCTTGTAATTCGGGAGAAAGGTTTAATGGAGATTTTTGTCTTTCAATCCTTCTTTTTTTCCAGCGCACGGCTGATGGCATGGTAGAGCCTTCATTTCCATCAATGTCGAGGCTTTCGGCATTGTCTTTACCATAGCGCAAGCCTTTGAAAAAGGTGGTATCTTCTAAACCCAGCAGCTTACGGGCTTGTGCGTAAGTCAGTTTGGATTTTCTGTATGGCTCGTCCATAAGCGTGGCGCGTTCGGTATCGGTCAATGGTCGCTCGCTGCCTTGCTCTAAAATACGCAGGTTGTTCAGCTTGGTCAGCCAGATGAAACGTTCGGCGGTGTAGGTGTTTTTAGCGGCTTTCGGCTCTGTCGGTTCGAAGGCGCAATGCCCTCAACATTTTTTTGAACGGCATCGCCGGACAGGGCAGGGCGTTGCGTCATCAGCAGGGTTTCAATACCTTCTTTAAGGCCGTCTGAAACATGCGGATTGCCAAATTCTTTTTGTTTTTCAAACAGTAAATTCAGCTCTGCCTGCAAATCTTTGCGGCTGAACGTATGCGAATAATCGCCACGCTGGTTGCGGATATGGCCGCTTTCTTTCTCAAATTTATTTAAAGCCAATTCGGCCGGTGTGCGGAATTTGCCTGTCTGTAAGGCATGGGCATTGTCGGCTACGCCTTTAAGCAAAGCGCCAAGCTCCTTATCGGCAGTTTCGCCCTCGTTTTTTCTTTGCGACAAATAGCCGCGGTGTTTGATTAAATGCAACAAGACTGCCGACCACTCCAAAGGCGTCAGTTTGCGGTCTAATGCGGCTGCGCGAAGTTGCCATGGTGTATTCGGTAAGGATTTGATCAAGCCGTTTTCATCAAAATCGGCAGCCTGTAATACGCCTTCGCGTTTCAATAGGCGACGGGCCCGAAGCAGGCGGTGGGCGCGACGGCGGGTCAGGCGGCGGACGCTGCGTGCCAAGCGTCTTGCCGCTGCGAGAGAGTCGCCTGTTTTCGGTACTTCCGCACGCTCAAATACGCGCACGCCCAAATCAATCAGGCGGATGGGGTTTTCTTCTTCGTCAATTTCTACCATCGCCCAGCCGACTGATGCGATGCCGATATCGAGGCCGAGGATGTAGTTGATTGGATTGGGTTTGAATGCAGCCATCAGTTTCTCCGTAATGTGATGTTTGGTAAATATAAATATATCCTAGGTAAGTATTACCATGCAAATGAAATACTTGACTAGGTACCGATTTGGAATTAGAATCTGTCCATATTGTTGCACTGCGAAATGAGAAACGTTGCTACAATAAGGCCGTCTGAAAAAGATGTGCCGCAACGCTCTGTCCCCTTAAGGCTTCTGCTTTAAGGGGCATCGTTTATCTAGATGGCAGGGGATTAAAAAGGCCGTCTGAAATTTCAGACGGCCTTTGGTATTACCAGATATCGGATTTGATTTTGCGTTTCAAGCCTGGGTGTTCAGAGAGTTTGAACTCTGGGTCTTTACCCATTTTCAGCTTGGCTGTGTAGTCTTTCAACAGCAGGAAGGCAAGTGGTGACAGGAGCAGGATGGCGACGAGGTTAATCCATGCCATGATGCCCATGGCCATGTCTGCCATATCCCATACCAAGGGTACGTTGGCAATTGCGCCGAAGTAGACCCATGCCAAAACCAGCATACGGAAAACGGCGGTAACCAGCCAATGGCTCTTGATGAATTGGACGTTGGATTCGGCATAGGCATAGTTGCCGATAACGGTTGAAAAGGCAAACATAAACAGGATGACGGCAAGGAAGCCCGCGCCCCATTCGACCCTACCTGGCTGACGATTGCCGCTGGGTCAGCGCCGCACCGCTCAGGTCGCCGTAAGGCTGTTGATAGGTCAAGACGATAAAGGCGGTGCATGAACAGACGATGATGGTATCGACGAAAACGCCCAGCATTTGAATCATGCCTTGGGAGACGGGGTGTTTCACTTCGGCTGCGGCTGCGGCGTTCGGCGCGGAACCCATACCCGCCTCATTGGAATACAGGCCGCGTTTGATACCCTGCATCATGGTGGTCGAAATTAGACCGCCGAGGAAACCGCCTGCAGCCGAATCGAAGTTGAACGCGTTGGAGAAAATCTGACCGAACACATCAGGAATCAGGGAAATATTGGTAGCAATGATGAAGAGTGCTATGACGAGATATAAAACCGCCATCAGCGGAACGATAATTTCCGCGGCTTTAGATACGCGACGGATACCGCCGAAGATAATCGGGGCAGTCAGAATGACCAGGGCGACACCGACATAGTGTTGATCCCAGCCCCATGCCGCTTTGGTGGTATCGGCGATGGTATTGGTCTGTACGGCTTCAAATACAAAGCCGAAACAGAAAATCAGGCTCAGGGCGAACAAAACGCCCAGCCATTTTTGTCCCAGGCCTTGAGTTATGTAGTAGGCAGACCGCCGCGGAAGTGGTGGTTGTCGTAGTCCCGGACTTTAAAGAGTTGGGCCAGTGAAGATTCGACAAACGCCGAACTCATGCCGATTAAGGCAGTTACCCACATCCAGAATACCGCGCCCGGCCCGCCGAGTTTGATGGCAATCGCCACACCGGCGATGTTGCCCACGCCTACGCGGCTGGCCAAGCCGGTAACAAATGCTTGGAACGGTGTGATTCCGTGCGGATCATCACCTTGTTTGCGACCGCCCAGCATTTCTTTGATACTGCGGCCGAAGAGACGGAATTGTACAAAACCGGTGGTAACGGTGAAAAAGAGGCCTGCGCCTAAAAGCATATATACCAACCCCGACCACATTGGGTCGTTGATGGCGTTTACCCAGCCGTGAAGCTGTTCGAAAAATTGATCCATACAAACCTTTCAGAGTTTTTGCATTTTCAGACAGCCTGTGTGTGTGGGCTGTCTGTAATTGGATGTATTCTAGCAGACTGTCAACAAACTGAAAAACGTTTACATATTCTTTTTTATATTATGCTTTTGATTATCATGGAATTTTATTATTATAATGTAAAGGAATTTATCGATTTTAATTTCTTTCCGTTTTACATATTTGAACAAAAAGGCCGTCTGAAAACAGAGTCTTGTTTTCAGACGGCCTTGATTTCTATTCAATGCGTTATTCGGGACGCATTTGCGGGAACAGAATCACGTCGCGGATGGTTTGTGAATCGGTCAGCAACATGACCAAGCGGTCGATGCCGATGCCGCAGCCGCCGGTCGGCGGCAAACCGAACTCCATGGCGCGGATGTAGTCGGCATCGTAGTGCATGGCTTCATCGTCGCCGGCGTCTTTTTGCGCCACTTGCGCTTTGAAGCGTTCGGCTTGGTCTTCCGGATCGTTCAACTCAGAGTAGCCGTTTGCCAGTTCGCGGCCGACAACGAAAAGCTCGAAGCGTTCGGTCAAACCCTGGTTTGCTGTCGGATGCGCGTGCCAATGGCGACACTTCGACAGGGTAGTCGATGATGAAAGTCGGGTTCCACAGTTTGCCCTCGGTGCAACCTTCAAACAGGGCAAGTTGCAGGCTGCCGATGCCTGGAGACGGAGGCAGGCTTTCGCCGTGTTTGACAATTTCTTTTTTTCAGCCATTCTTCATCGTTTAACTGCTCATCGGTGTAGTGCGGATTGTATTTTTTGATGGCTTCGAGAATGGTCAGGCGCTCAAACGGGCTTTCCAAATCGACTTCTTTGCCGTTGTAGCTGATTTTTGCCGTGCCGTTTACCGCGCGGGAAGCGTTGCGGATGATGTCTTCCGCCATTTGCATCATGCGTTCGTAGTCGGAGAAGGCTTCGTAGAATTCGATCATGGTGAATTCCGGGTTGTGGCGCACGGACATGCCTTCGTTGCGGAAGCTGCGGTTGATTTCAAACACGCGTTCCAAACCGCCGACAACCAAGCGTTTCAGATATAGCTCGGGAGCGATGCGCAGATAGAGCGGAATGTCCAAGGCATTGTGGTGGGTAACGAACGGTTTTGCCGTCGCACCGCCAGGAATCGGGTGCATCATTGGGGTTTCAACTTCCAAATAATGCTCGTTGACCATGAAATTGCGCACGGATTGGATGATTTGGCTGCGTTTGATGAAGGTATTGCGCGATTCTGCGTTGGCAATCAAATCAACGTAGCGTTGACGGTATTTGGTTTCCTGATCGCTCAAACCTTTGTGTTTGTCCGGCAGCGGACGCAGGGATTTGGACAGCAGGCGGATGTTGGACACGCGCACGGTCAATTCGCCGTGGTTGGTTTTGAACAAAGTACCTTCCGCGCCGATGATGTCGCCTAAGTCCCAGTGGTTGAAGTCGTCCAAAACTTCTTGGCTCACGCCTTTGTTGTTCAGATAAAGCTGGATTTGACCGGTAACGTCTTGAATGGTGGCGAAGCTGGCTTTGCCCATCTGACGTTTGAGCATCATGCGGCCGGCCACTTTGACGGGAATGCCTTGCGGGTCGAGTTCTTCTTTGCTGATTTCACCGTATTGGGTGTGCAGGTCGGCGGCAAAGCTGTCGCGTTTGAAATCGTTAGGGTAGGCGTTGCGTTCTTTGCGGATGTTGTGCAGTTTCTCGCGGCGCAGGGCGATGATTTGGTTTTCGTCCAACTGCGGCTCGATTTGCGGATTGTTTTGTTCGCTCATGGTGTTTTCCGGAAAAATGAGTCAGGCTGCCGGAGTTTGCAGACGGCCTGAATAAAGTGAAAAATTGGCTCTATTTTACGCGATGTCGGTGTTTTTTTCTATAAAGGCAGAAAGGCCGTCTGAAACCTGAAAAATCGGTTTCAGACGGCCTTTTGTTTTATGAAGGGCAGTTAGATATTGGTTTCCAAATAAACGACTTGGGTTTGCAGATATTCTTCCAAACCGTGTTTACCGTCCGCGCCGCCGATACCTGATTTTTTCCAACCGGCATGGAAGCCCTGCATGGCTTCGAAGTTTTCGCGGTTGATGTAGGTTTCGCCGAAACGCAGACGGCGGGTTACATAAAACGCTTCATTCAGATTGGTGGTATAGACGGAGCTAGTCAGGCCGAATTCGCTGTCGTTTGCCAAGGCGATGACTTGGTCGAGCGTGTCGAAAGTGGCAACTGGCAGGACTGGGCCGAAGGTTTCTTCCTTCATGATGTCCATGCTGTTGTCGGTATCGGTCAGCAGGGTAGGTTCAAAGAAGTAGCCTTTGCCATCGGCACGTTTGCCGCCGCAGACTAGTGTCGCCCCTTGTTTGACGGCGCGTTCGACTTTCTCGGCAACGGCTTTGACGGCGCGCTCTTCAATCAACGGGCCCATTTCCAGTGCGCCTGGCTCGGCTTCGGCCGGGTTGCCGTAGCGCACGCCTTTCATTGCGGCGGTCATTTTTTCGATAAATGCGTCTTTCAGGCTGCTGTGGACATATACGCGTTCGGCGCAGTTACAGATTTGGCCGGTATTGCCCACGCGTGAAGCCAAGATGGATTTCACTGCCAAGTCCAAATCCGCGTCTTTCAAAACGATGGCAGGGGCTTTGCCGCCCAGTTCCAGTGAGACTTTGGTAATGTTGGTGGCGGCGGCTTCCATTACTTTGGCGGCCTGCATCGACAGAACCGGTCAGGCTGACCATATCGACTTGCGGATGCGATGCCAAGGCATTGCCTATTTCTGCACCCGGGCCGTTGACGACGTTGAATACGCCGGCCGGTAAGCCTGAAGCGTGAACGATTTCAGCAAAAAAATGTGGCAGTTAATCAGGGGTAACGCTGCTTGGTTTGACGACGATGGTATTGCCTGTTACCAAAAGCCGGGCCCATTTTTCGGGCAATCAGGAAGAATGGGAAGTTCCACGGCAAAATGCCGGCGATTACGCCCAAAGGACGTTTGAACAATAAAAATATTTTCGCGCGGGCGGTCGCTTTGGATGATTTCGCCTTCATAACGGCGCGCCCATTCGGCTTGATAATCGAGATAGTCGGCAGTGAACATGACTTCTATGCGTGCCAAGTCTTTGGTTTTGCCGCCTTCAGCAACAATAGTGTCGGTCAGCTCGTCGGCACGTTCGCGGATGCCTTGGGCGATTTTGCGCAGGTATGCGCCGCGTTCAACGGCAGGCAAACGCTCCCATGCAGTTTGCGCATCTCTGGCCGCGGCAACGGCACGATCAACATCGGCTTTTCCGCCTTTAGGCTCACGCGCGATGACTTCTTCGGTTGCCGGATTCAATACATCACGCCATGTACCGTTAAAGTCGGTTTCAAAGCGGCCGTTGATATACATAGACAGTTGTTTCATCAAACCTTCTCCTGTTGTTGTAGTTGGATGTAGTTTTAGTCTATGCCTAAATTGTCTGGCATACAAGAGGATTTGGTATGGGTTGATGATAGGTGTTTGGAAGTTTTTAGAAAAAGGTGATGGGTGAAGAGTTGGGTTTGATTGATTCAAGAGGTTTGTGATGCTTTGAGTTGCATCTATAACAGCATTGTGGCAAAGCTCGAATATTATTGATGTTGATAATAAGGGAGGTATCAAAGTGAAGAAAGGCTTGATGGAGAATATAAAAAAAACCTGCTTTTTTCAAAGCAGGTTTTCATATTTGGTGGGTCGTGAGCGATTCGAACGCTCGACCAACGGATTAAAAGTCCGCTGCTCTACCGACTGAGCTAACGACCCGATAAGCTGTGTATTATAGGGAGATTGTTTCTTCTCGTCAACTGTTTTTTTGAAATTTTTTTCAAAAAACGTAAACCGGCTGTTATTTGGCGTTAATTCTCCCGTTTTCGAGTATTAATTATGTTATGATTTTCTAATCTGTCAGTTCTGATGGATATTTTTTAGACCAAAGGATATACAACATGAAAAAATTATTGATTGCTGCGATGATGGTGGCTGGTTTGGCTGCTTGTTCTCAAGAGGCGAAAACAGGAAACTCAAGAGGCGGCTTCTGCCGTTGCTTCTGATGTGAAACGCTGCTGCCGAAACACGCAGCTTCTGCTGCCGATGCTGCTGCTTCCGAAGCTAAAGGCGCTGCTGAACAGGCTGTTTCTGACGCTAAAGAAGCCGGTGCCGATGCGAAGGAAACTGCGGAGAAAGCAATTTCCGATGCTAAAGAAACTACCGGTAAAGCCATCGATGGTGCTAAAGAAGCCAGCGACAAAGCCTTGGACGATGCAAAAGCTGCTGTGGGCGAAGCTAAAGACGCTGCCAAAGATGCGGCTAAAGATGCTTTGGGTAAAGCTGCTGATGCAACTCAAGAAGCTGCCGACAAATTGAAAGATGCTGCTAAATAAGCTGGTGTCCGATATTTGAAAAGGCCGTCTGAAAAATGTTTTTCAAACGGCCTTTTTGTATCGGCAGATTATTTTTTTTCTTGCTGACGCGTGTACACCAAAGATGTTAGGATGGATGCGCCCAGTGCGCCAAAGACGACAGACAGGGAAATGGAAATCGGGATATGCACCCAGTGCATAATCAACATCTTGATACCGATAAAGCTCAACACGAAAGCCAAGCCGTATTTGAGGAAAATAAAGCGTTCGGCAAAGTCTGCCAGTAAAAAGTACATGGCACGCAGGCCCAAGATGGCAAAAATGTTGGAAGTGAGGACGATGAAAGGGTCGGTGGTTACGGCAAAAATAGCGGGGATGCTGTCCACGGCGAAGATGACGTCGCTCAATTCGATCATAATCAATACCAGCAAAAGCGGCGTAGCGATGCGTTTGCCGTTTTCAATGGTAAAGAATTTTTCACCGTCAAACTGTGGGCTGGTCGGGATGACTTTTTTGAGTAGGGTTAGGATCTTGTTTTGGGAAAGGTCTTCCTCTTCGTCCGATTCGGGTTTCATCATGTGGATGCCGGTATAGAGCAGGAATGCGCCGAAAAGGTAGAGAATCCATTCGAATTGCTGTACCAGTGCCGCGCCGATGAAGATCATGATGGCGCGCAGGACGATGGCACCGAATACGCCATAGAGCAAGACGCGGTGTTGGAATTTGGGTTCGACTTTGAAGTAGCCGAAAATCATCAGGAAAACGAAGATGTTATCGACGGCAAGGGATTTTTCGAGTACGTAGCCGGTAAAGAATTCGAGGACTTTTTCTTTGGCGACAACGACCCCGTAAGTCGGGTTGCCCGCGAGTTCAAAATAGAGCCAGCCTGCAAATGCGCAGGATACGGCCACCCAAATGCCGCTCCAGGCGAGGGCTTCTTTGATGCTGACTTTGTGGGCGCCGTTTTTTTTCAGCGATACCATATCGATGGCGATCATGATTAAGACGGCAATAAAGAAGATGCCGTAAAACATCGGCGAGCCGACGGACGGGTATTGGGTCATAAACAATCCTTGTGTGTGGGGTATGGGTAAGGTTTACCAAGACAGGTAGAACATTGCTTTGGCAAAAAAGACGATAAACAGCATATGGCTGAATACAACGGCGTGTATGTATTTCGACCAGCCGACGGTGAGGGTGTGTCGTGCCATTTTGACGACGGCGATGGCAAAATGTACCAAAACGCTTATTGCCAACAGGATTTTGATGCTCAGCATGATGCCGAAAGAGCTGTCGAATGGGTGGTGCAGTATCGGCAGGTAGCGGTTGTACACCATCACGATGCCGCTGATGAACAAGGTAATGACGACAGGCGGCATTACGCGGACGGCACGATGGGACATGGCACGTTCGACTTCGCGGCGCGATTCGCGCGAAACGCGGCCGGTGTGCAAAACGGAGAGAACCAGCATTTCGAAAAATACGCCGCCGACAAAGGCAATCGCGCAATAAACGTGGATGATGTGTGCCAGTGCGTAGATACTCATGACAGGGTGTTTCCGGTAATTCAGACAAGTCGTCATTGTATCACTACCGAATGTGGTTGATGTATGCGCAATTTTATGCCAAATATATTAAATTTTATAAATATTCTATTGGAATTGCCGTTTATTTTTGAAGTTAACCGTTCATCAAGAGCGTTATCTTAGTTTAATCTGTCTTTACTTATCAGAAAATATATTAATGAAAGGTTGTGCCATACTGCTCCATATAAAGCTTAACCCCTAATGGAGAATCAAACCATGAAGAAAACTTTTGCAAAAACTGTGACCTTGATCATGTTGGCCGCTTCTTTGGGTGCATGTGCCAATATGACTCAAACCCAACGCAACACTGCTGCTGGTGCGGTATTGGGTGGTGTGGCAGGTAACTTGATTGGTGGCGATACTGGCTCTACCTTGGGTGGTGCGGCTTTGGGTGGTGTTATCGGCAGTCAGGTTCATACCCGCTACTAATCCTTTATTCGGTTAAAAATAAAAAGGCCGTCTGAATGTTCAGACGGCCTTTTATTTTGCGGTTTATTCGTTGACGAAGGTTACGCCGGTCAGTTGCGATTGCAAAATGGCAGTGCGCAAAGCAGTCAGTGCTTTGGGACGGACAAAGTTGCGGCGATAGGCCAAAACGACACGGCGGTGCGGTGCATTGCCTTCAAACGGGATAATGCTGAAAAGCATGTGGTCGTTTTCGGTCAATGCGGTAGCCGGCATGACGCTGATGGCCAAACCGCTGGCAACCATGTGGCGGATGGTGTTGATGGAGCTGCCTTGCAGGGTATTGGTCAAACCTTGGATTTTCTGTTTGGAAGCCAATTCGGAACAGCTCGCCAACACTTGGTCGCGCATACAGTTGCCTTCGGACAGCAGCAACACTTGTTCTTCACCCAAAAGCTGAGGCGTAACGGCATCGAGTTCTTCAAAGTGATGGCCTTTGGGAACAATGACGAAGAAAGGTTCGTCATACAGAGGCTCGGTCACGATGCCCGGCTCTTGGAACGGTTCGGCAACGACGATTGCATCGACATCGCCGCGTTTGAGCGACTCGGTCAGGATGTGGGTATAGTTCTCTTCCAGCATCAGCGGCATTTTCGGCGCGGTTTCACGCAGCGCGGTAATGAGCTTGGGTAGAAGGTAGGGGGCAACGGTAAAAATCAGGCCGAGTTTGAACGCACCTTCCAATTCGTTTTGCTCTTCATTGGCAAGGTGCTTGATGAGTTCTGCTTCTTCCAGAACCCGGCGGGCTTGGGCGACAATGCGCTCGCCCGCTTCGGTTGTGATGATGTCGTTGCTGCTACGGTCGAACAGGGATACCGACAGCTCTTCCTCCAGCTTTTTTTAATGGCGATGGAGAGGGTGGGCTGGCTGACAAAAGCAGCGTCGTGCGGCACGTCCGAAGTGACGTTCTTGTGCGACGGCTACGATGTAACGCAATTCGGTCAAGGTCATGTGTTAAGCCTTTTTTTGTTCCGGCAGGGTGATGTTCAGCTCAAGAACGTCCAAGCCGTCTTGTTTTTTTCTTGGGAGATGCGGATGTCGTCCAATGATACGTTGACGTATTTGGACAGGACTTCCAACAACTCTTTACGCAAGGTCGGCAGATAGTCCGGAGCTTGGCCTTCTTGTGCGCGCTCTTGCGCGATGATGATTTGCAGGCGGTCGCGCGCGACTGTGGCGGTTTTCGGCTTTCTGCCGAACAGCATATCGAGCAGTGACATGTATTAACCTCCGAACAGTCGTTTTAAGAAGCTTTTCTTCTCAGCTTCGAGGAAACGCATTTCGCGGTTTTCACCCAAGAGGCGGGCGATAACGTCTTTGTAGGCTTCTGCTGCTGCGGCATTGTCTTGGTGGATGACAGGTTCGCCGGCGTTGGAAGCTTGCAGGACGTTTTGTGATTCAGGAATCACACCGATCAATGGAATACGCAAGATATCGCAGATGTCTTGTACAGACAGCATTTCACCTTTAGCCACGCGCTCAGGGGAGTAGCGGGTAATCAGCAGGTGCTCTTTAACAGTGCTGCCTTGTTCTGCTTTGCGGGATTTGCTTTGCAAAATGCCCAAGATACGGTCGGAGTCGCGGACGCTGGATACTTCCGGATTGGTGGTAATGATGGCTTCGTCGGCAAAGTAGAGTGCCATCAGTGCACCTTGTTCGATACCGGCAGGGGAATCGCAGATAATGAATTCGAAGCCCATTTTTTCGCTGGACAACTCTTTCATCACGTTGTCCACGCCTTCGCGGGTCAACGCGTCTTTGTCGCGGGTTTGCGAGGCGGGCAGGATGTAGAGGTTTTCGCAGTTTTTGTCTTTAATCAGGGCTTGGTTGAGTGTGGCTTCGCCTTGAATGACGTTGATGAGGTCATACACGACGCGGCGTTCGCAACCCATAATCAGGTCAAGGTTGCGCAAACCGACGTCGAAGTCGATCACGGCAGTTTTGTGGCCGCGCAGGGCCAGGCCGGTTGCGATGCTGGCGCTGGTAGTGGTCTTGCCTACGCCGCCTTTACCTGAAGTTACTACGATGATTTTGGACACGATATTTCCTTTTTAAGTACTGATGTTTATTCGGCGTCGATTGCGCTGATAACCAGTCGGTTGTCTTGCAATGATACTTGTACGGGTTTTTTGTGCAGATGCTCGGGCAGGTCTTGCTCGAAGTTGCGGTAGATACCGGCAACGGAGACTAATTCGGCCTGCATGGAATGAATAAAGATGCGCGCGTTGGTGTTGCCTTTTGCACCGGCCAACGCTCTGCCGCGCATGGGGGCGTAAATATGGATATTGCCGTCGGCGATAAGCTCCGCACCTTGGCTGACGATGCCGGTAACGATGAGGTCGCCGTTTTCAGCGTAAACCTGCTGGCCGGTACGCACGGGCGTGCTGACCAATACGGTCGGATTGTTGATAACGGTGGCTTGTACGTCTTGCGGCTGCGGTGCTTGGCGAGGAGTAGGTGCTGCCTGCGTGTCGGCTGCCTGGGTGGAGTTGCCTTGTTTAAAGACCAAGTGGTAACGCGCTGCCGCTGCCGCCCAGGTATCGCTGGTGTGGTGCAGCCCTAAAATTTGCATGCCGTGACGGGCAAACAGGAAATCATGCCGCCCAAATCGATGGATTCGGGGATGGTCGAAATCTTGTACGTCTAAAAATGAAGGGAACGAATTCGTCTTGGGATTGGCCTGCCAGTTGGCGTAGGAATTCTTCCAATTCGGTTAAATCTGCGGTGTGCAGATGGATGGATAAGACGTCCAAACGTGACGTTTTTTTATGTCGAATGCGGGTTTCATTGTAATGAAATAATAAAATTTTTTTAATGACGTAAGTTTACCGTGTAAATCTTGGCTATTCAATCTGTTTGGCCGTCTGAAACCAAAATATTTTGTTTGAACGTTTTTCAGCTGTATTTAGTGTGGTTTTTTGGTGTGAACGCAGGTTTCAGACGGCCTTGGGGAAGGGGTAGCCGTGAGTGTCGATGTCGTCGGCGGCGGCCCACGGCGTGTGGATGAGTGTGGACGGCAGGTGCGCCAATTCGGGGAGGTAACTGCGGATGTAGCTGCCGTCGGGGATCGATTTGATGCGAACGGTGGGCATAGCGGACGGTGGCCGTGTCTTGTGCGGCGAAGTGCCAGTTGGCTTGGTTGATCGCGGGGTCGGTGCCGGTTTGGACGGAGGCTGTCCACGCGATGCCTTGGTTGGGGTTGAGGTTGAGGGCATGGCAGAAATAGTGGGCGCACAGCTGCTGGAGAACGGGATGTAAGTGGCCGGTGGCTTCGAGGCCGCGGATGGAGGCGTCGATGATGGGCACGCCAGTTTGACCGTGTCGCCAGTATTCGCGTACCGGAGCGGCATCGGTTGTTTCTGGCAGGCGGCGGTGGTAGGCGAGCTGGTAGCAGTAGTCGCGGAAAATAAGCTTGTCCAGCCACTCGAAATGTCGGTTTGCCAAGCTTTCGGCAGCCAGCAGGCGTGGGGAAATGCAGCCTGCGGACAGGTAGGCATTGAGGAGGCTGGTGTTTTTTCGTGCCGGAAAGTTTTGGGTAATCGGGTAGTGAACCAAATTCTGTTTGAACGCGTGCCATTGCGTTAAGGCTGCGGTTTCGCCGCCCTGTTGATAGGCAGGCAATACTGCGCCGGTATGGGCTGGAAACAGTGGAACGTTTTGTCCGGTTTGAACAGGCAATTCGGTTTCAGACGGCCTTTGTCCTGAATAAGCCTGCAACCATGCTTGTTTATAGGCGGCAAAATCGGTGTAGGGTAGGCCGTTGGCATCCATGAGGGGGGACTTGGCCAAAATGCCGCGGTCGGTGGCGTGTTGCAGGGCAATGCCTGCTCGGTCGAAATTGTGCCAGAGATGGTTGTCTTGGCGGATTTCGGCTTCGGTGTAGGCTTCGTCTGTGATGACGGTATGGGCATTGAGCGCAGCAGCCAAGGGGAAGAGGTCTTCGTCGGAAGCGACAACATGTAAGGGAATATGGTGTGCCGCGAGACGGGTATGCAGCTCTTGCGCGGCTTGATAATGGAACAGGCTTTGACGCGGATTGTGGTTTTCAGACGGCCTTTGGCTGACCCAGACGCAGGCGATGGGCAAACCGCTTGCAACGGCGGCATTAAGCGCAACATTGTCGTGCAGGCGGAGGTTGCGGCGGAACCAGACAAGGACGTGAGCAGATTTCATGAGCATGTTCCGACGAAAAAGGGAAAACCATTTTATCAGAATCAGCCTCATGTATCAGGCCGTCTGAAAAATCTTTTGGTTTGATTTCGCTATATAATTTTGGTTTTAGCAATGAGGCGGCAACCATGACCGAGCAAACTGTTTTGGCACTCATTACTTGCCAAACTTATCCCGAACCATCGGACAACCTGAAAACATTGGCGGCATGCTTGGAAACCATGGGAGTGAAAACCGTATTTGATGCGTGGCAAAACCATCCGTCTGCGACGTTTTTACTGCCTTTGTGCGCATGGGATTATGCCGCCGAACCCGAAGCCTTCCGCCAATGGTTGGAACAAGCCGAGCAGGCGGGGCAGCGTTTTATCAATCCGCCCGAGCTGATGGCTTGGAATATGGAAAAGACTTATTTGTGCGATTTGGCGGAGCGTGGCTCGCAAGTGATTCCCAGCATGTTCGTTCCGCCGCAAAAAGCCGAATTGGCCGACATCCTGAACCAACAGGGCTGGACAGAAGCGGTCATCAAGCCTGCATTCGGGCAGAGCGGCAAAGGCGTGGTCAAAGTTTGTGCGGAGGAATTGGACGTGAACATGGCGGATTATCCGCAAGGTATGATTGTTCAACCGTATATCCGCGAAATCGAAACAGCAGGCGAAACCTCGCTGGTGTTTTTCAACGGCATATTCAGCCATGCCGTGCGCCGTCAGCCGCCGCAAGGCGAATGGCGCGCCAACTCGGCCTATGGCGTGTCGGTGTTCGGTATTGAGCCCCCCGAGTTTGCCATCAGTGCCGCGCAAGACGTACTGGCCGCTTTGCCGCAAATGCCGGTTTACGCCCGAGTGGACGGTACATTAGTCGGCGATACCTTCCTGCTCAATGAATTGGAACTCATCGAGCCCGCTCTGTATTTGCACACCAGCGAAGACGCGACGGAACGCTTTGCCCGATTGTTGGCGCAGTTGCTTGGGCAACATTCATCAACCTGATTTTATCAATATAATTAACAAGCCTCAGGCCGTCTGAAAACCATCTTTCAGACGGCCTGAGGCTTTTTAAAACAAGATTTGTGTGTTTGTATTTTTTTCAATAATGTGCCATTTGTCGATTGTGTCATTTTAATTGTTGCAGTCTTAATTGATGGTTGATTAACTTTCATTTGGCATTTTATCTCGGCCGCAGTCTTTATTTTTAGCGGATTGTAAACAATCTGACCGGTCTAAATAGATATCTTTTTAGGGTAAAAGCCTCAAAAATCTTTTTAAAAAGAAAGATATTGTCTTATTGAATATTCTGTGCTGAAATTACATGACACTACAAAAAGTAGTGCATAAAAAATAAAACAGACAAAGGAGAAAGCCATGCAATTGTTTTTAGACAATCTCAAAGCCTTTTTCGAAACCATCAGCGGCTGGGTCTGGGGACCTATTATGTTGATGCTTCTGGTCGGTACGGGCATTTTGCTGACCGTTTTGCTGAAAGGCTTGCAGTTCACCATGTTGGGTTATGCGCTGAAGCAGGCGTTTGTGCCGTCAAAGAAGCATGAAGACGGCGAAGACCACGAAGGCGATATTTCCCATTTTGCGGCGTTGATGACCGCGTTGTCCGCCACCATCGGTACGGGTAACATCGCCGGTGTGGCGACTGCGGTGGTAACCGGCGGCCCGGGCGCAGTATTTTGGATGTGGATGACCGCCATTTTCGGTATGGCCACCAAATACGGCGAGGGCGTGTTGGCGGTGAAATACCGCGTCACCAATTCCAAAGGCGAAATGTCCGGCGGCCCGATGTATTACATCGAAAAAGGCTTGGGCAAAAACTGGAAATGGATGGCCGTCGCATTTGCCCTGTTCGGCACATTCGCTTCCTTCGGTATCGGCAGCTCGGTACAGTCCAACTCGGTTGCGCAGGCAGTGCAGACCAGCTTTGGTGTCGAACCTGCCTACACCGGCGTGATATTGACCGTATTAACGGCCATCGTGCTTTTGGGCGGCATTAAGGGTATTGCCAAAGCCGCGTCCTTTATCGTACCTGCTATGGCAGTGTTTTATGTAGTAGGCGGTATTTCCATTATTGTCGTGAATTCTGACGCACTGATGCCTGCCGTCAAACTGATTTTCTCCGATGCGTTTAGCGCGCAAGCCGTGGCAGGCGGTGCCATCGGTACGGTCATCCGCTACGGCGTGGCGCGTGGTGTGTTCTCCAATGAGGCGGGTATGGGTTCTGCGCCGATTGCTGCCGCCGCCGCGAAAACCGACCACCCCGTTCGTCAGGCTTTGGTTTCCATGACCGGTACTTTTTTGGACACCATCGTTGTTTGCTCGATTACCGGTATCGTGTTGGTCATGGGTCTGCTCGGAGCAGGCGGCGAGTTTGTGAAACCTGAATTGAGCGGCGCGGCGCTGACAACCGTCACTTTCCAAAAAATGCTGCCCGGCATTGGCGGCTGGATTGTCACCATCGGCCTGATTTTCTTTGCCTACTCAACCATTCTCGGCTGGTGTTATTACGGCGAGAAATGCGCGGTTTACGTCTTCGGCGAGAAGTTTGCCGGTTTGTACCGCGTGGGTTATGTTTCTTCAGTTATGCTGGGAACCGTGTTGAGCCTTGATTTGGTGTGGCTGGCTTCGGATACATTCAACGGCTTGATGGCCTTGCCCAACCTGATTGCGCTTCTGTTGATGGCGAAAGTCATCGTCAATGAAACGCGTGACTTCAAACAAAAAATCAAAAACGGCGAATTGCCGCATTAATGTCTAAGGCCGTCTGAATCTGAATATTCAGACGGCCCGATGTATATTAAGTCTGTTTGGAAAAAAGTCAGAGGAGGAGAAAAATGAAAGTGCTTGTTTTAGGTGCTGGCGTTGCCGGCGTATCTTCCGCGTGGTATCTGGCAGAGGCAGGACATGAAGTAACAGTCATCGACCGCGCCGAGGGCGTGGCGATGGAAACCAGTTTTGCCAATGCAGGCCAGCTTTCCTACGGCTATACCACGCCGTGGGCTGCACCCGGTATCCCGACCAAAGCGCTGAAATGGCTGTTTAAAAGCCATCCGCCTTTGCTGTTTCGCCCTGACGGCAGCCTGTATCAAATCGAATGGCTGTGGCAAATGCTGCAAAACTGCACGGCAGCGCGCTATCAAATCAACAAAGAGCGCATGGTCAGGATTTCCGAATACAGCCGTGAAATGTTCCGCCGTTTTGAAGCTCAAACCGGCATGAATTTTGAAGGGCGCAAAAAAGGGACGTTGCAGATTTTCCGCCAAGCCAAAGAAGTCGAAGCGGCAGAACAAGACATTGCCGTTTGGAACGATACGGCGTGCCCTACCGCCGTCTGAAGCCCGAAGAATGCGCAGAATTCGAGCCTGCGCTGGCGCACGTTACCGCCAAAATTGCCGGCGGCCTGCACCTGCCTGCAGACGCAACCGGCGACTGCCACCTCTTCACTGAAAACCTATACAAATTGTGTCAGGAAAAGGGCGTACAGTTTCATTTCAACCAAACCATCCGCCGCATCGAACACAACGGCCAGCGCATCAGCGCAGTGGAAACCGAAACAGAACGGTTTGAAGCAGATGCCTTCGTCTGCGCGCTCGGCTGCTTCAGCAGGACGGTTTTGGCGCAGTTGGATCTCAATCTGCCCATTTACCCCGTCAAAAGGCTATTCCTTGACCTTGCCCGTCATAAATTCCGACGGCGCACCGGTTTCCACCGTTTTGGATGAAAGCTACAAAGTCGCCATCACGCGCTTTGACAACAGAATCCGCGTCGGCGGCATGGCGGAATTGTCCGGCTACGAAATCAAACTGCCCGAAAAACGCCGCGAAACATTGGCTTTGGTCGTCAACGACTTGTTCCCCGAAGGCGGCGATTTGAATCAGGCATTGTTCTGGAGCGGCCTCAGACCGATGACACCCGACAGCACGCCGCTAATCGGCCGCACCCGCTTTGACAACCTGTTCCTGAATACAGGCCACGGCACTTTAGGTTGGACCATGTCGCTGGGTTCGGCAAAATTGACCGCCGATATCGTGAGCGGCAAAGATACCGAAATCCGCAGCGACGACTTGAGCCTGTCGCGCTATCAGGCTTAAGCTGGAAAGCGATAAGGTTTGGTGATATTTCAAAGCTTAAGGGCCGTCTGAAAAAATATTTTTTTCAGACGGCCTTTTGTTTCAAAAATCTGGGTATCCAATTAATAAAATAAATAATAACTATTATCATACGCATTAAAAAAAGTGTTAGTCTGAACCTGTCCCAGCTTTTAGCGCAGGTTTTCTCATGCCCGATTTTTCGATGTCCAATTTGGCCGTTGCCTTTTCCATCACGTTGGCAGCCGGTTTGTTTACCGTATTAGGCAGCGGCTTGGTGATGTTTTCCAAAACGCCTAATCCGCGCGTGTTGTCGTTTGGTTTGGCATTTGCCGGCGGTGCGATGGTGTATGTTTCCCTGACAGAAATTTTTCAGTAAATCCAGCGAGGCGTTCGCTGAAATTTATGATAAAGACCACGCGTTTGCGGCGGCGACCATGGCATTTTTGGCCGGTATGGGCGGCATTGCGCTGATCGACCGCCTGGTACCGAACCCGCATGAAACTTTAGACGCGCAAGACCCGTCGTTTCAAGAAAGTAAACGCCGCCATATCGCGCGAGTCGGCATGATGGCGGCGTTTGCGATTACGGCGCACAATTTCCCCGAAGGCTTGGCGACGTTTTTTGCCACCTTGGAAAATCCGGCGGTCGGGATGCCTTTGGCCTTGGCGATTGCCATCCATAATATTCCGGAGGGCATTTCCATCGCCGCGCCGGTTTATTTTGCCACCCGAAGCCGTAAGAAGACGGTATGGGCGTGCCTGCTATCCGGTTTGGCCGAGCCGTTGGGGGCGGCTTTGGGCTATTTGATTTTACAGCCGTTTCTATCGCCTGCCGTGTTCGGTTCGGTATTCGGCGTGATAGCCGGCGTGATGGTGTTTTTGGCGTTGGACGAGCTGCTACCGGCCGCCAAACGCTATTCAGACGGCCATGAAACCGTTTACGGCCTGACAACGGGTATGGCGGTGATTGCCGTCAGCCTGGTATTGTTCCATTTTTAAAACCCGTATGCCAAAGGCCGTCTGAAATGATTCAGACGGCCTTTTTGCGTTATAATCCGCACATCAAAAATAACCTTAATTTCACAAAGTTCCATCATGTTAGACAAATACAATCCAGCCGAAATCGAATCCAAACATTATCAAAACTGGGAAGAGCAGGGCTATTTCCAGCCTGATATGGATTTGACGAAACCGTCTTTCTCCATCCAACTGCCTCCACCCAATGTAACCGGCACGCTGCACATGGGCCATGCTTTCAACCAAACCATCATGGACGGGCTGACCCGCTACTACCGCATGAAATGCTGCAACACTGCCTGGATTCCCGGTACCGACCACGCGGGCATCGCCACGCAAATCGTGGTCGAGCGTCAGCTTTGCCGCGCAAAACGTGTCCCGTCATGACTTGGGCCGCGAAAAATTCTTGGAAAAAGTATGGGAATGGAAAGAAGTTTCCGGCGGCACGATTACCCAGCAAATGCGCCGCGTGGGCTGTTCCGCAGACTGGACGCGCGAATATTTCACGATGGACGACGTGCGCGCCGAAACCGTAACCGAAGTGTTCGTGCGCCTGTTTGAGCAAGGCTTGATTTACCGCGGCAAACGCTTGGTGAACTGGGATCCCGTGCTTGGCACGGCAGTGTCTGATTTGGAAGTGGAAAGCGTGGAAGAACAAGGCTCTATGTGGCACATCCGCTATCCGCTGGCCGATAATCCTGCCGAAGCCGTTATCGTGGCGACCACCCGCCCTGAAACGCTGCTGGGCGACGTGGCCGTTGCCGTCAATCCTGAAGACGAACGTTATACCCACTTAATCGGCAAAGAATTAATCCTGCCGCTGACCGGTCGCACCATTCCGGTTATCGCCGACGAATACGTTGAAAAAGACTTTGGTACCGGCTGCGTGAAAATCACGCCTGCGCACGACTTCAACGACTACGAAGTCGGCAAACGCCACGACACGCGCCTGATTAATGTGTTCGACTTGGAAGCCAAAGTGCTGGCCAATGCCGAAGTGTTCAACTTCAAAGGCGAAGCGCAACAAGGTTTTGCCTTGCCTGAAAAATACGCAGGCTTAGACCGCTTTGCCGCGCGCAAACAAATGGTTGCCGATTTGCAGGAACAAGGTTTCTTGGTCGAAATCAAACCGCACACGCTGATGACGCCGAAAGGCGACCGCACCGGCTCAGTGATTGAGCCGATGTTGACCAGCCAATGGTTTGTCGCCATGTCCGCCACGCCAAACGGCGGCGAGCCTGACAGCGAGTTCAAAGGCCTGAGCCTCGCCGACAAAGCCAAAAAAGCCGTTGATAGCGGCGCAGTGCGCTTTATCCCTGAAAACTGGGTCAACACCTACAACCAATGGATGAACAACATCCAAGACTGGTGTATTTCACGCCAACTGTGGTGGGGTCATCAAATCCCTGCATGGTACGACAACGAAGGCAATGTGTACGTCGCCCGCAATCAAGAAGAAGCCGAAAAACAAGCCGGCAAAACAGGCTTGACCCGCGAAGAAGATGTATTGGATACATGGTTCTCCTCAGCGCTCGTGCCGTTCTCCACATTGGGCTGGCCGTCTGAAACCGACGAACTTAAAGCCTTCCTGCCGTCCAATGTCTTGGTCACAGGCTACGAAATCATCTTCTTCTGGGTGGCGCGCATGATTATGATGACCACCCACTTCACCGGCAAAGTACCGTTTAAAGACGTGTACATCCACGGCATCGTGCGTGACCACGAAGGCAAAAAAATGTCCAAATCCGAAGGCAACGTCATCGACCCTGTGGATTTGATCGACGGCATCGACTTGGAAAAACTGCTGGTAAAACGTACCACCGGCCTGCGCAAACCCGAAACCGCGCCGAAAGTGGAAGAAGCCACGAAAAAACTCTTCCCCGAAGGCATTCCGAGCATGGGCGCGGACGCATTGCGCTTCACCATGGCAAGCTACGCCAGCCTCGGCCGCAGCGTCAACTTCGACTTCAAACGCGCCGAAGGTTACCGCAACTTCTGCAATAAATTGTGGAACGCCACCAATTTCGTGTTGATGAACACCGAAGACAAAGACTGCGGTCAAGACGAAATGCAGCCGTTGGCGTTTACCTTTGCCGACCAATGGATTATCGGCAAACTGCAACAGGCCGAAGCCGCCGTTGCCGAAGCCTTTGAAACCTACCGCTTCGACCTTGCCGCGCAAACGCTGTACGAATTTGTGTGGAATGAATATTGCGACTGGTACATCGAGCTGGCAAAAGTGCAAATCCAAACCGGCTGCCCGACAACCCAGCGCACCACACGCCGCACCCTCGTGCGCGTACTCGAAACCATCCTGCGCCTGCTGCACCCAATCATGCCGTTCATTACCGAAGAACTGTGGCAGTCGTTGCGCCTCTGGCGAATGCCAAAACCGCCGACAGCATCATGTTGGCCGCCTATCCGCAAGCCGATAAAGAACAAATCGTTCAGACGGCCTTCGACAAAATGGCCGCATTGAAAGACTTGGTGGAAGAAGTGCGCAAACTGCGCGGCGAAATGGGTATCGCGCCAAACGTCAAAGCGCCGCTCTTTGTCGAAGGCAGCGCAGAACTCGAAGGCCTGCTCAAATACCTGCCGTCACTGACCCGACTGACCGAAGCCAAGCTGGTGGACAACCTGCCCGAAGCGGAAGACGCACCTGTCGCCGTTTGCAACGGCGCACGCCTGATGCTGAAAGTCGAAATCGACAAAGCCGCCGAAACCGCCCGTTTGAGCAAAGAAGCCGAGAAGCTGCAAAAAGCCTTGGACAAACTCAATGCCAAACTCTCCAAACCCGGCTACACCGAAAAAGCCCCGGCGCATTTGGTGGAAAAAGACAAAGCCGATTTGGCGGAATTGGAAGACAAAATGGCGAAAGTTCAAACTCAGTTAGCTAAGTTGAAAGACTGATTTTGATTTAAACAAGGCCGTCTGAAAACCTGAAACTAGGGTTTTCAGACGGCCTCATTAAAAGGAAATCAAATGATGGACTTCATCGTGCCTATATTGTTCATCGTCGCCATCGTCGTACTTCATATTTATACCTGCTTTACCGAAGCCGTCCACCTCAACAAATGGCGGCCGTGGTTGATTATTCTACTGTTGATTTTGACCGGCACTTGGTTTATCTACTTCGTCAGTCGTACCGCACTGATGAAGTTGGGTGTCCAGCTGGTGCTGATTGCCGGTCTCGTGATTTATATTTCTTGAACGTCCGCCTGAGTAAAATACTCGCAAAGGCCGTCTGAAAATGCAGCTTCAATGTCGTTGCAACTTTTCAGACGGCCTCTTTTAAGAAAGGAAATAGATGAAACTCTTTATTCTGCCGGTGCTTTATCCGCAACAACTGCTCTGGCTTCTCCAATTGTCGGTACATGGCATTGCGTTGGCTCTGATGAAAACATTCACAGTGATACAAAAGTCGAATATCTTCAGGACGGCAGTTTCCGTGGCGACGCTAAGCTCAAAGTGGACGATGACGGCAATGTCTTGGCATACCATGTTGTCGGTGCAGGTAAATGGCGTTTTGCGAACAATGCCTTAACTCAAAGCCAAATCAAGTACAGCGAAGTTTCACAACTCCACAGCCCTGAAACATTGGCATGGTTGGAAGAATCAGAAGACGGCCAACTCTTGGAAAGCATGATATACACCGGATTGGTCACGCAGATGGACAAGCCTGGTGAAGATGAAGTGTATCAACTGGATAAAACAGGCAAATTGGTGTCTGAAGACGGGACTGCCCGTGAGGTATGTACGAAAGTGAAGTAAAAAGTGCTTGTAGATCAGATAGGTTTGTCTGATTGATGGCTAGATAACAAAGGCCGTCTGAAACTTAAATTTCAGACGGCCTCTTTCTTTTTCTTAATCCATCAAATTCAATCAAACCAAACAATCTGATTTTCATCCACGCTGATGCGGATTTTCTGTCCGGTTTGCGGTTTATCTGTATCGTGGTCGGCGTGGGGATACCAAATCAAATCGCCGTATTGCGGATGGGCGAGGGTGAGGCGTATGCCTTCGGCGAGAGGGACGGCTTCGCTGATGCGGACGGCTGTGCCGTTCGGGTCGAATCGGATGGCGTGTTGGGGGATGTAGCGTGTGTCGCTGGTGTTGCCAAACCGAGCAGCAGGGCGGCTTGGGCGTTGATGGGGCGGCGGATAAGGGTTTCCGGCGTGCCGTGTTGGAGGATGCGGCCTTCGTGCATGATGGCGATGGTGTCGGCCATGGTGCAGGCTTCCTCGGCGGAGTGGGTCACGAGGATGGCGGGGATGTTTTGACTGCGGATGCGTTCGGCGGTCAGGGTGCGCAGGTGGTGGCGCAGGTGGGTGTCGAGGCTGGAGAAGGCTTCGTCCAAGAGCAACAGTGACGGGCGCGTGATTAGGGAGCGCGCGAGGGCGAGGCGTTGCTGTTCGCCGCCGGAGAGGCTTTCAGGTTTGCGTTGCGCTTCGTGTTCCAAACCTATATCGCGCAATGCCTGCATGGATTGTTCTTCGATTTCGGCTTTGGGCAGACGGCGCATTTTGAGGCCGAAGCCGACGTTGTCGAGGGCGGTTAAATGCGGCAAAAGGGCGTAGTCTTGAAACATCAGCGAGATATTACGTTTTTCAGACGGCATGTCGGTGATGTTGTCGCCGTTGAGCCAGATTTCGCCGCTGTCGGGACGCACCAGGCCGACGATGGTTTTGAGCAGGGTGGATTTGCCGCAGCCGGATCGGCCGAGTACGGCAAGGATTTCGCCTGCTTCGACGTTTAGGTTGATGTCTTGGGCAACAGTTTTGCTGCCGAAGCGTTTGTTGATGTTTTTGAGTTGCAACATGGTTTCAGACGGCCTTTAAAAATGGGGTCGGCAACGGATACTGTCGAGCCATACGGACAGCGGATGTTTGGGGTCGATTAAGCCGTATCGACGGCAGGCTTCGATCGTGACCAGCTGGGCATCGTGCATCATGTGTCCGCCCAACATGGCATCAAGCAGGGTGGGGATGTCCATCAGTTCAAAACCGGCAACTTCACCGTCTTGGTTGGCAGGTTGGAAGCCTTCGGGCAGGACGATGTCGAAAATATACAGGATTTCGTTGTGGACACCGCGGTTAACGGGGCGCAAACTGTATATCTGGGCGGTCGGTCGGATATAGGGTGTTAACGAAGCGGGAATGCCTGCTTCTTCTTCGCCTTCGCGGCAGACGGCTTCAGACGGCCTCTCGCCGCTGCTGATGCCGCCTCCGGTCAAGTTGTCGAGTTTGTTCGGATCGACGGCTTTGTGCGGACTGCGGCGGCCTATCCAAAAGCGCAAACCGTCTTCTGTTTCGACCAATCCGTTCAAATGCACTGCCTGACTCATCAGGCCGAACGGACGGAAGGCGGCGCGTTCGAGTGCGCATAAAGGCCGGCCCGACTGGTCGCAAATGTCGAACTTTTCACCGCGCCAACCTTTGAGCCAACCACACTCGCGCCATTGTTGCGCCAGCGTTTGCAAACTGTCGCCCATCTGAGTCCAGCTGTCTGTTTCCAAATTCAGGCCGTCTGAAAGGGTTGACTGCCTGCCTGTCCAATCGCGCCCGAGGCGTTCGCGCCATAATGGGTTCAGACGGCCTAAAGGCAGACCGTTGAGATACAGAATGCACCAATCGTCAGATGCGCCATAGCTGGTTTGCGCCCAATCCCACAATGCGTCGTGGATATCGGACGCGAATACCTGTTCAAAACGGAAAGACTGAGACATGGCGCATCCTCCAAAAGAACTAAAGATACGTCGATTTTAGCTGTTTACGGCAAATTTGCAAAACAACCGCACTACCCGAAAACCGCTATAATAGAGTAAACCATCCGAAACGAGCACATCATGAGCGAATTGAGCGAAATCCTCGCCTATAACCAACATTTCGTCGAAACGGGCGAATACGAAAAATATTTCACCAACAAATACCCCGGCCGCGAGCTGGCCATCCTTTCCTGTATGGACGCACGCATTATCGAATTGTTGCCCAATGCCTTGGGCTTGAAAAACGGCGATGCCAAGCTCATCAAAAATGCCGGCGCGCTGGTGACCCATCCTTTGGGGTTCGGTAATGCGCAGTTTGTTGGTGGCCGTATTTGAACTCAAAGTCAAAGAAATCATGGTCATTGCCCACCATGACTGCGGTATGCGCGGATTACACGCCGAAGAGTTCCTCCAACGCGTACACGACAGCAATATCCCCGACGACCGCATCGAAACCCTGCGCAATGCCGGTATCGATTTGGACGGCTGGCTGACCGGTTTTGACAACGTCGAAGACAGCGTGCGCCATACCGTCGAGCTGATTCGCAAACATCCGCTGATGCCCGACAATATCGCCATCCACGGCCTGGTCATCCACCCGACCACAGGCAAGCTCAACCTGATTGTTGACGGCAGCCTGCCTGCTTCAGACGGCCAAAACATCTAACGCAGACACCACCACGAAATGAAAAACATCGGATTATTCGGTGGCACGTTTGACCCCATCCACAACGGCCACCTCCACATCGCCCGCGCCTTTGCCGACGAAATCGGTTTGGACCTCGTCGTCTTCCTGCCGGCAGGCGATCCGTACCACAAAGACAGCACGCGCACGCCGGCACAAGAGCGACTCAATATGGTCGAACTCGCCATCGCCGACGAGCCGAAATTTGCCGCCAGCGACTGCGACATCGTCCGCGACGGCGCGACTTATACGTTTGACACCGTCCAAATCTTCCGCCAGCAGTTTCCCGGCGCGCAACTGTGGTGGCTGATGGGCAGCGACAGCCTGATGCAGCTGCATACATGGAAAAAATGGCAAACCCTCGTGCGCCAGACCCATATCGCCATCGCCATGCGCCAAGGTGACAACCTCAACAAAACCCCGCGCGAATTGCACGCATGGCTTGGCGAAGCACTGCAAAACGGCAGCGTCCGCATCCTCAACGCGCCGCTGCACAATACCAGTTCCACCCAAATCCGTGCCAATCTCGCCAAAACGCACCATTCAGACGGCCTGCCACAACCCGTCGCCCAATACATCCGCCAACACAAACTCTATGAAAAATAGCGTTTATTCAGGCAGATAAGCTATAATGCCGTCTGAAAACATTTCAACTAGGAAAATAATGAACGAACAAGAATTGCAAGACCTGCAAAAAATGGTCGAAGTGGCTGTAAACGCCCTTGAAGACATCAAAGCTAAAGACATCTCTGTTTTGGAAACCCAAGACAAAACCTCCCTGTTCGCCCGCATGATTATTGCCAGCGGCGACAGCACACGCCAAGTCAAAGCACTGGCAAACAACGTTGCCGTCGATTTGAAAGAAGCCGGTTTCGAAATCCTCAGTACCGAAGGCGACAGCGGCGAATGGACGCTTGTCGACGCAGGCGACCTCGTTGTCCACGTCATGCTCCCTGCCGTGCGCGACTTCTACGACATCGACACCTTGTGGGGCGGAGAAAAACCGAGTTTCCACGCCGGTATGCAAAAACCTTGGCACGCCGCCGACTAAAAACGGTTTACCCATACAAAGGCCGTCTGAAACTTGAAAGCAAGCAAGTTTCAGACGGCCTTTTGCTATAATTCCATTCTTTTCACATTATTTAATTTATTGCACCATCATGCCGCAACCCGATTTCGCCCAAACCCTCTCCAAAGACCGCCATTTTCTGCGATCTGCCTTTAAAAACCCCAATAAATACGGCGGCTTGGCCAAGATTGAGGAAAAATACAAAAAATCGCACGATCTCTATCTGCAACGCCTGTCCAAACTGCCCAAGCCCGAATTCGACAACACGCTGCCCGTTCACGAAAAACTCGACGAAATCAAAAAAGCCATTGCCGAAAATCAGGTAACGATTATTTGCGGCGAAACCGGTTCGGGCAAAACCACGCAGTTACCCAAGATTTGTTTGGAACTCGGGCGCGGGGCGGCAGGATTGATCGGGCATACCCAGCCGCGCCGTTTGGCCGCGCGTTCCGTAGCAGAGCGGATTGCCGAAGAGCTGAAATCCGAAATCGGCAGCGCGGTCGGCTATAAAGTACGCTTTACCGACCACACCTCGCGCGATGCCTGCGTCAAGCTGATGACCGACGGCATCCTGTTGGCAGAAACTCAGACCGACCGTTATCTCGCCGCCTACGACACGATTATCATCGATGAAGCACACGAACGCAGCCTGAACATCGACTTCCTCTTGGGCTACCTGAAACAACTGCTGCCGCGCCGCCCCGATTTGAAAGTCATCATCACCTCGGCAACGATAGACGCAGAACGTTTCTCCCAACACTTCAACGGCGCGCCTGTTTTAGAAGTGAGCGGGCGTACCTATCCCGTTGAAATCCTCTACCGACCGCTGACCAGCAAAGACGAAGACGACGCGGAAGTAGAGCTGACCGACGCGATTGTCGATGCGGCGGACGAATTGGTGCGACACGGCGAAGGCGATATTTTGGTGTTCCTACCGGGAGAACGCGAAATCCGCGAAGCCACCGAAGCCCTGCGCAAATCCACGCTGCGCCGCAACGACGAAATCCTGCCCCTGTTCGCACGCCTGTCGCACGCCGAGCAGCACAAAATCTTCCACCCTTCAGGCGCAAAACGCCGCATCGTCTTAGCAACCAACGTCGCCGAAACCTCGCTCACCGTGCCAGGCATCAAATACGTCATCGACACCGGCCTCGCACGCGTTAAACGCTATTCCGCACGGGCAAAGGTGGAGCAGCTTCATGTCGAAAAAATCTCCCAAGCCGCCGCACGCCAACGCTCCGGCCGCTGTGGCCGTGTCTCCGCAGGCGTATGTATCCGACTGTTTTCAGAAGAAGATTTCAACAGCCGCCCCGAATTTACCGACCCAGAAATCGTCCGCAGCAACCTCGCCGCCGTCATCCTGCGCATGGCATCGCTGAACTTGGGCGACGTAGCGGCATTCCCTGTTTTTAGAAATGCCCGATTCGCGGTATATCAATGACGGTTTTCAGGTATTGCTGGAATTGGGGGCGGTGGAGGCCGTCTGAAAATAAAAACTTTCTTCATAAAAAGGCAGGCCATGTTTCATTTTCAGACGGCCTAAATCATTGAGAAACTAAAAACTATTGAAAAGGGAATATTGGGTTTTAAAAACCCAATCGGTAAATTTCTTTATTGTGAAATATTAATGATGAAAAAAATCTTTCCTCACGCTTGTTCTGTATTCGTCTTTATTGACTGCCAGCGAAATTGCCTATCGCTTTGTATTCGGGATTGAAACCTTACCGTCGGCGAAAATTGCGGAAACGTTTGCGCTGACATTTGTGATTGCTGCGCTGTATCTGTTTGCGCGTTATAAGGTGACGCGTTTGTTGATTGCGGTGTTTTTTGCGTTCAGCATTATTGCCAATAATGTGCATTATGCGGTTTATCAAAGCTGGATGACGGGCATCAATTATTGGCTGATGCTGAAAGAGGTTACTGAAGTCGGCAGCGCGGGCGCGTCGATGTTGGATAAGTTGTGGCTGCCTGCGTTGTGGGGCGTGGCGGAAGTCGTGTTGTTTTGCAGCCTTGCCAAATTCCGCCGTAAGACGCATTTTGCCGCCGATATTTTGTTTATTGCGGCGATGTTGCTGATTTTTGGACGCTCATTCAGTACGACGCAGGAACACGGTATTTCGCCCAAACCGACATACAGCCGCATTAAAGCCAATTATTTCAGCTTTGGCTATTTTATCGGGCGCGTGTTGCCGTATCAGTTGTTTGATTTAAGCAAGATTCCTGTGTTCAAACAGCCAGCGCCAAGCAAAATCGGGCAGGGCAGTGTTCAAAATATCATCCTGATTATGGGCGAAAGCGAAAGCGCGGCGCATCTGAAACTGTTTGGTTATGGGCGCGAGACTTCGCCGTTTTTAACCCAGCTTTCGCAAGCCGACTTTAAGCCGATTGTGAAACAAAGCTATTCTGCCGCTTTGATGACGGCTGTGTCCCTGCCCAGCTTTTTCAATGCGATACCTCATGCCAACGGCTACGAGCAAATCAGCAGCGGCGATACCAATATGTTCCGCCTCGCCAAAGAGCAGGGCTATGAAACGTATTTTTACAGCGCGCAGGCTGAAAACGAGATGGCGATTTTGAACTTAATCGGTAAGAAATGGATAGACCATCTGATTCAGCCGACGCAACTGGGCTACGGCAACGGCGACAATATGCCTGATGAGAAACTGCTGCCGTTGTTCGACAAAATCAATTTGCAGCAGGGCAAGCATTTTATTGTGTTGCACCAACGCGGTTCGCACGTCCCATACGGCGCATTGTTGCAGCCTCAAGATAAAGTTTTCGGCGAAGCCAATATTGTGGATAAGTACGACAACACCATCCACAAAACCGACCAAATGATCCAAACCGTATTCGAGCAGCTGCAAAAGCAGCCTGACGGCAACTGGCTGTTTGCCTATACCTCTGATCATGGTCAGTATGTGCGCCAAGATACCTACAATCAAGGCACGGTGCAGCCTGACAGCTATCTTGTGCCGCTGGTGTTGTACAGCCCGGATAAGGCCGTGCAACAGGCTGTCAACCAGGCTTTTGCGCCTTGCGAGATTGCCTTCCATCAGCAGCTTTCAACGTTCCTGATTCACACGCTGGGCTACGATATGCCGGTTTCAGGTTGTAGCGAAGGCTCGGTAACGGGCAATCTGATCACAGGCGATGCAGGCAGCTTAAATATTCGCGACGGCAAGGCGGAATATGTTTATCCGCAATAAGCGGCATAAAAACCAATAAAGACAAATTAAGATGATGTCGGGGAAGATGCCCGACCGACAAGACTATGCAAAATATGAAAAACCAAGTACGTGGATCAGGCATTGATGCACGGTCCAATCCAGCCAATGTTTCAGACGGCCTGCAAAACAGTTCGGGCCATATCGGTGCCAATACGCGCTACCGCCTGACCAAGCTCGGCGAACAAATGGCGCGCCTGCCCATCGACCCGAAAATCGCGCGCATTTTGTTGGCGGCGAAGAAACACGACTGCATGGCGGAAATATTGGTGATCGCGTCCGCGCTATCGATTCAAGACCCGCGTGAGCGGCCGTTGGAAGCGCGTGATGCCGCGGCCAAGGCGCATGAACGCTTTACTGACAAGCAATCCGACTTCCTTGCCTATCTGAACATTTGGGACAGCTTCCAGCGCGAGCGCGACAAAGGTTTGTCTAACAAGCAGCTGGTGCAATGGTGCCGTCAATATTTCCTGTCGCACCTGCGTATGCGCGAATGGCGCGAGCTGCACCACCAGCTTGCCCAAACTGCGATTGAAATGGGTTTGACCACTAAAGAAGCAGCGTTTCGACAACCTCCTTCCCAAGAACAATTAAGACCGTCTGAAAGCCAAGGCGACCAAGATTTGGCGGCCAAACTCAAACAAAAACAACTGGATAAGAAACAACACCGCGCCCAAATCCGTGCCGCCAAAGAAGCCGGCTACGAACAAATCCATCGCGCCCTGCTGACCGGCCTTATCGCCAACGTCGGCATGAAATCGCCTGACGGCAACGACTATACCGGCGCACGCGGCAGCCGTTTCCATCTTTTCCCGGCATCAGCCCTGTTCAAAGCTAAGCCCAAATGGGTGATGGCGGCAGAATTGGTTGAAACCACGCGCCTTTACGCGCGCGACGTCGCCGTTATCCAGCCCGAATGGATAGAGCAGGAAGCGCCGCACCTCGTCCGCTATCATTATTTCGAGCCGCACTGGGAACAAAAACGCGGCGAAGTTGTTGCCAGCGAACGCGTGACGCTTTACGGCCTGACCGTATTGCCGCGCCGCCCCGTGTCTTACGGCAAAGTTGCGCCCGAAGAAGCGCGCGAAATCTTTATTCGCGGCGCATTGGTGGCGCAGGAAAGCAATCTTCAGACGGCCTTTTTTGCCCACAATAAAAAGCTGATTAAAGAAATTACCGAACTCGAACACAAATCGCGCAAGCAAGACGTATTGGTCGATGACGAAGCTCTGTTTGCGTTTTATAACGAACGCCTGCCCGAGCTGGTGTGGAAAGATGCGAAAGGCGGCATTTGGGGAAGCGAAGAGGGCGGACAAACCCAGTCGGACAAGACAGCCGATCAAAACGGACAAGCAAACCAGTGCAACGCAGGGAGTGTGGCGCAAGCCGCGCACGCGGATTCCAAAGATGAGAACAACCGCGTGCATGAACCGAGTTCACATACCCGACAAAATGTCTCAGACGGCCCCAATCCCAAAAAGCAGCCAGCATCTCAAAAAGGCCGTCTGAAACCTTTGCCCCTTGCCGATATCCGCACCTTTGAAGCCTGGCTCAAAACAGCCGAACGCGACAATCCGCGCCTGCTGTTCCTCAGCCGCGACGATTTGATGCAACACGCCGCCGCGCACATTACCGAAGAGCAATTCCCCAAATTCTGGCAAACCGCAGACGGCAAGTTCAAACTTTCCTACCGCTTCGAGCCGCACCATCCGCTCGACGGCGTGACCATGACCGTGCCGCTGACCGTCCTCAACCGCCTGCACGCGCCGTCGCTAGAATGGCTGGTACCCGGTATGTTGCGCGAAAAAATCCAGCTGCTGATTAAAGCCCTGCCGAAGCAAATCCGCCGCATTTGCGTGCCCGTACCCGATTTCATTACCAAATTCCTCGAAAGCAATCCCGACCGCCAAGCGGCCATCATTCCCCAGTTGGCGCACTTTATCGCCAAAAGCGCCGGCGATATGCGGATTCTCGAGCAAATCGACCAAGACGCATGGGCGGCGCAAGAATTGCCCGAACACTGCTATCTGAATCTGCGCATTATCGACGACGGAGGACAAGAGCTTGCCGGCGGCCGCAAACTGCATGAGTTGCAACAACAGCTCGGCCAAGCCGCCGCCGTTACCTTCCGCGACAACACCCAAGAATTCGAGCGCGACAACGTTACCGCATGGGACATCGGCACCCTGCCCGAATCCATCAAATTCGCCCGCGGCAAACAACAGCTCACCGGCTACCTCGGCCTGCAAAAAGAAAAAGACGGCCGCATCGCCCTGCGCCTGTTTGACACTAACGAAGCCGCCGAACAGGCACACCGTCAAGGCGTGATCGAATTGATGAAGCTGCAATTAAAAGAGCAGGTAAAAGATTTGAACAAAGGCATCCAAGGCTTCACCCAAGCCGCCATGCTGCTCAAACACATCAACGCCGACACCCTGCGCGACGACCTCACCCAAGCCGTCTGCGACCGCGCCTTTATCGGCGAAGACGAGCTGCCGCGCGACGAAAAAGCCTTCAAAGAACAAATCAAACGCGCCCGCAGCCGCCTGCCCGCCGTCAAAGAAGCCCTCAGCCGCTACTTGCAGGAAACCGCAGCCGCCTACGCCGAACTCAACAGCAAACTCGGCAAACACCCATTGACCCACCTTCTAAGACTACGCCTGCAAACCCTGCTTGCCCCCGGCTTCACCACCCGCACCCCGTGGGCACAATGGCCGCGTCTCCCCATCTACCTCAAAGCCATGACCCTGCGCCTCGAAAAATACAGCAGCAACCCCGCCCGCGACGCAGCCCGCGAAGCCGACATACAGGAATTGGAACAAATGTGGCAGGAAAAAACCGACGGCTTGGTGAAACAAGGACAACCCGTTTCAGACGACCTCGCCGCGTTTAAATGGATGATTGAAGAATTGAGAGTGTCGCTGTTTGCTCAGGAATTAAAGACGCCTTATCCGGTGTCGGTGAAGCGGTTGATGAAGGAGTGGGAGAGGTTGAATAAGTAGTGATATTATCCAATACATTTACAGGAAAATTTCTTCCTTACATAAAAGGTACAACACAATGAAAAGCGAAAATAATTATGAACGTATTGTTCAAAATTCTAAAAAATTCCAACACTCTCAGAAGAATGAGATGCAGAAACGCATAACAGATTTGTTGCAACAACTCACAAATGGCATTCATGAACGCGACCAAATTATGGCGGTTTCCCTACTTGGGTGCGATTGCCGGACATAATACTTTCCTATTTGGACCGCCGGGAACCGCGAAAAGTCTGATTTCCCGCCGTTTGGCATGTGCATTTGAAAATCCGCAATACTTTGAATACTTGATGAACCGTTTCAGCACACCTGAAGAAGTATTCGGTCCTGTGTCTATTAAAGCATTGAAAGAGGATCGATATATCCGAAAAATCGAAGGCTATTTGCCAACTGCCGATTTTGCATTTTTGGATGAAATTTGGAAATCCAGTCCTGCAATTTTGAATAACCTGCTGACCATTATCAATGAGCATATTTTTAAAAATGGCGATGAGAGGTTTAATGTACCACTTAAAGCCCTGATTGCTGCTTCCAATGAAATTCCACCTGAGAATCAAGGTTTGGAGGCACTATATGACCGCTTTGTTATCCGTCTGCTTGTACCACCGATTGAACAGGAAGAGAACTTCAACCGTTTATTGGATAGTAAGCCAAGCAGCGACAAACCTGAAATCGGTGAAAATTTACGGATTAATTATCATGAGCTTGCCAAATGGCGTGAACAACTCCACAAAGTCAAGCTAAGTACAGATACATTACTGATTATTAAGTATATCAGAGAAGAATTAGCAGCCCAGTTTGATAAGTTAGGCGTTTATGTATCCGACCGACGTTGGCAACGTGCAGCCGTATTATTAAAGGCTTCTGCTTTTTGCAATGGACGCAAAGAAACCAATCATAGCGATGTGATTTTGCTGAAATATTGTCTGTGGACAACACCTGAAAATCGAGAGTCAGTAGAACAAATTGTGATGAATGCCATTAAATCCTGTGGGTTTGATACAGGTATTGATTTGGCTGAATTAGATAGAGAAAAAGGGAGTTTGGATAAGGAAATAAATAAGGAGCTTTATCATTCACAAGATGTTTATGATACAGTTGAAATGAATGGAAAAAAATATTTCCCTGTAGCGGCTACATTTATACATTCATATGACGATTATTATAATAAGAATTATCAGCTACTTGTTCCATTTAATAAATTCCAAAGTAACGATACATTCAATCCTATTGATGAACAAGGGAATACAATTGACAATGTTGAATGTCAATTTGACGGGCAAGGAAGTTGTTCATTAAAACTAAAAACTAATAGAGGATTTAATCATGATACATATAAACCTTTAACATTCAAGCCCAAAATTATTTTCCATAAAGGCGATAAAAAAATTAGATGTCAACAAGCGACTAATTTATTCACTCTCTCAAGCCGTATCCGACATTCGCAAGCAATTGATTGATACATCGAAACAAGTTGAGAAAAAATACGAAGAATACCAACAGTACCTGCAAAGCCCTTTCGCAACCCAAGCTGATATTGATATTGCCGTATCGGGTGTATTGGATCAAATTGACAAACTCAATTTGCGGATTAAAGACTGCGAACGGTTGGGGTCATTATGTCGTTAAGCAATAAACTATCCGAACAAATAAGATGGATTAAGGCTTCTTTGCAAACAGATTATCAAGATTTGTTCAAACAGCACAGTTGGTTACACGGACAGATTCAACAAAAGTTATTTGGCTGGGGGTATCAAACCAAGTTGGACTTATGGCAAAGAAGTCCGTTCGCCAAACATGAAGAAAATCTTAAAAATCATAAACATACAGGAATTTTTAGTCAACTACCTGTTGATGATTACCAACTTTTCTGTACATTTTCAGGCTTACCATTTGAAAAAGAGTTTTGGCAACAGGAGTTGGTACGAAGCAAGCAGACAAAATCTCATAAACAGAACTTGCCTTTGAAATTGTTGACGGAAAAATGGCAGCAACAGTTAGACAAAGCCAAAGTACTATGGCAAGCGGAACAAATTAATCAGTTAAGACAAAAGGCTTTAACACAGTTAAAACAAGAGTTAGAAGTAATTAAGCAGCTTTCGCAACAGTTGGAACAACTGGGCTTTGGTATAGGAGATGATATTGGTAATTTGACTCCACAAGATATTGAAGAAATGAAAAGTTGGCTGAACTACTTGACCCAAGATAAGAATGCCCAACAGATTGCCGAATTACTAGGCAAAATGCGCCAAATCGAACAATCCGAAAAAAATCGAACAGGTAAAAACAGACTGTTTACATCCAAAAATCCACAAATTGATATAAATTCGCGCGAAGAAATTATCGGATTACGTTTAGGTAAAGATTTAGAGTATGTATTGCCGTCTGAATTGGCTTTAATGGCAGATGAAGAAACGTCGATTTTATTTGATTTGAAGTTTTTGGAATCCAAATTAATGTGTTTTGAATTGCAAGGAATGACCTATTGTGATGCCCCAACTGAAATTATAGTTGAACAAAAAAGCCAAGAGAATGAAAAGCTCGGACCAATGATTTTATGCGTAGATACCAGCGGTTCAATGGTTGGACTACCTGAAAATATTGCCAAAGCAATGGCTTTATTTTTAGGAACAAAAGCTAAAAGCGAAAACCGTTCTTGTTTCGTTATTAATTTTTCCACTGGAATAGAAACTTTTGAATTAACAAGTAAAACAGGGATTTCCAATTTGATTGCTTTTTTACGTCAATCCTTTCATGGTGGTACAGATGCTGCCCCAGCTTTACGTCATGCGCTAAAAATGATGGAGCAAGAAAGCTATCAAAAGGCAGACTTATTAATGATTTCCGATTTTGTGATGAACAGCTTACCTGATGATTTGTTGGCATCAATCGAAATACAACGAGAAACCAGTAATCAGTTTAATTCTTTGGTTATTGGTAATGCTTTTATGAGTGAGCGCCTAAAAACACATTTTGATCGTGAGTGGATATACAATCCTGATACACAGAAAATTCAAGAATTAGTTCAATTCAAAAAAAGATGTTTTTTTGACAAATAAACTAGTAAATTGTGGATTTCATCTCTATAAAAAGGCCGTCTGAAAGTATTTCCCAACTTTCAGACGGCCTTTTTATATTCATATTCTGTTTATTTTTTTCCAACCGTGCAATCAGTTCATCGGCCAAGTCGAGATAAGCTTGGGTGCCTTTGGCATGGGCGTCGTAGGCGAGGGCGGGGAGACCGTGGCTGGGGGCTTCGGCGAGGCGGATGTTGCGGGGGATGACGGTGTCGAAGAGCAGGTTGCCGAAGTGTTGTTTGAGCTGTTCGCTGACTTCGACGACAAGGCGGCTGCGGCTGTCGTACATGGTGCGGACGATGCCGGTTACGTCGAGGTTGGGATTGATGGCTTGGCGGATTTTGCGGACGGTGGCCACTAAGTCGGAAATGCCTTCGAGGGCGTAGTATTCGCAAAGCATGGGGACGATGACGCCGTTGGCGGCGACCAGGCCGTTGAGGGTGAGCAGGGTCAGGGATGGGGGGCAGTCGATGAGGACGTAGTCGTAGTTGTCGGCAACGAGCTGCAGGGCGTTTTTGAGGCGGATTTCGCGTGCGATTTCTTGGACGAGTTCGACTTCTGCGCCGGCCAGTGTGCGGTTGGCACCCAATACGTCGTAGCCGCCTTCTTTGCTGCGGACGACGGCGTTGGGGATGTCGGTTTCGCCGAGGACAACTTGGTAAACGCCGTTTTCGATGGTGGCTTTGTTGATGCCGCTGCCTGTGGTGGCGTTGCCTTGTGGGTCGAGGTCGACGACGAGGACGCGGCGGCCTTTTGAGGCTAGGGAGGCGGCTAGGTTGACGGTGGTGGTGGTTTTGCCGACTCCGCCTTTTTGGTTGGCGACGGCGAGGATTTGTGCGCTCATGTGCTTTGCTGTCGTGTTAAGTGTGGATGGCTGGATTGTACCGTTATTCGGTATGCTTGGGTTGTTTTCAGACGGTCTTTTTGCGGATGATGACGATATGGCGTTCGGCATTGAGTTGGGGAACGTGCAATGCTTCGACTTTCGACGGCGACGCTTTCGGGCAGTTTGTCGATTTCTTCTTGCGGATATACGCCTTTCATGGCCGCCCAGTAGCCGCCGTCTTTGAGGAGGTGCTCGGTCCAGTTGACGAAGTCGGCGAGTTCGGCAAAGGCGCGGCTGGTGATGACGTCGGCGCGGCAGTCGGCGGCGGCTTCTACGCGGCCGCTGATGACGCGGACGTTTTTAAGGCCAAGTTCGATGACGGCTTGTTGCAGAAAGGCAGTTTTTTTGGTGTTGGCATCGAGGAGGGTGATGTCGAGGTCGGGGCGGCAGATGGCGGTGGGTATGCCGGGCTGTCCGCCGCCGGAGCCGACGTCGAGCATGGTTTGTGCGTGTTTGATATAGGGCAGGAGGGTCAGGCTGTCGAGCAGGTGGTGGCTGACGGTTTGGGCGGGATCGCGCAGGGCGGTCAGGTTGTAGGTTTTGTTCCACTTTTGCAGCAGGGCGGCATAGTCTAGCAGTTTGGCCTGTTTGGCTTCGTCGATGTCCAAACCCAGTGCCTGTATGCCGTCGCGGAGCTGTTGCGCCTGATTCATTTGTTATTCCTTATTGGTTAAAACGCGTTGGATGTAATGGTAACGGAAAGCATGCCGTCTGAAAATGTTTGTGCCTGTTGAATCAACGTTTCATTTTGTGAAAGACGATGGGCTGCTCCGGCGCGCGCGTGAGCTGTTTGGGCAGGGTCAGCATGGCGATGATCCACACGGAGAGGGTGTAGTAGAACACTCCTTGTCCGCGCATACCGGCCAATGCGGCATTGCCTAAGATGGCTTCAAAAATCAAGCCTGCCGCCGCCGAGGCACACGCTGCGACACCGGCAAGGAAGATGGCGTAACGCGAATGCCGGCGCATCATTTTTTTATACGCCAGCTTGGTCAGTCCGCCGGCAATTGGCAGGTTGAGGAAGGCAAACATGCCGCAGACAAACCATGCGACGGAATCCTGCCAACCGCTTTGCCATGCCCATGCGCCGTCTTTGACCGTGACCAACAGGCCTTGGCCGTCTGAAAAGGCGATTTGCACGATATTGTGCAATATCATCGCCAGCGGCAGGGTAAGGAACATCAGTGCGACCAATAGGGGGCGGTAGGGTTTTTCTTGAGTCAGGTACATGGCGGCTTGCCTTGGGAAATAAGTTGAAATGATAGCAGATCGGCGGTTGATTCACGTTAGTTTGCCACCGAAATTGCTGACAAAAACAGTCAATTAAAAAAGAAATGAAAAATTCTTTTTTCTTGGCAAATATTGGCAAATAAAGGGTAAAAAAACGTTTTCAGACGGCCTAATCTATTATTTTTTTATATGAACCGAACAGAAAAATCTTTGCATTTCTCCGTAAAAATCTACTAAATTCTTAATAACATATTATAAAGACCTGAAATCTGGAACCCAAACCGAAACTGCCTTCCGCCATTTACGCTCGGAAACTCAGCAGGCAAAAAGTTTCACACACAACAAAACCAAAAAATAATTCCTCTGAAATCAGTTGTTTATAATGATAGATAACCACAAGGCAAACCATGCCTGACTTTAGTAGGAGTAAAACCATGGCTGAAGCAACCGATGTCGTATTAGTAGGCGGCGGCATTATGAGTGCCACTTTGGGCGTATTGCTCAAAGAACTCGAACCATCTTGGGAAATCACCCTGATCGAACGCTTGGAAGATGTAGCGTTGGAATCATCAAATGCATGGAACAATGCCGGTACGGGACACTCTGCGCTGTGTGAATTGAACTATGCGCCCCTGACTGCCGACGGCACGATCGATCCGACCCGCGCCCTCAATATTGCCGAACAATTCCATATCAGCCGCCAATTTTGGGCGACTTTGGTCGAAGAAGGCAAACTGACCGACCGCACTTTCATCAATTCCGTCCCCCATATGTCGCTGGTGATGAACGCCGACCATTGCAGTTATCTGCAAAAAAACGTTTCGACGTGTTCAAAAACCAAAAAAACTCTTTGAAAAAAATGGAGTTTTCTACCGACCGCGCCAAAATTGCCGAATGGGCGCCGCTGGTTGTCAACGGTCGTGATGAAAGCCAACCCATTGCCGCCAACTATTCCGCCGAAGGCACAGACGTCGATTTCGGCAGCCTGACCCGCCAGATGGTCAAATACTTGAGCGACAAAGGCGTAAAAATCAAATTCAACCGTCATGTCGACGACCTCAACCGCGAATCGGACGGCGCATGGGTGCTGAAAACCAGCAGCACCAAAGACGATGACGACCCGTTGACACTCCGCACCCGTTTCGTCTTTCTCGGCGCAGGCGGCGGCGCACTGACCCTGCTGCAAAAATCCGGTATCCCCGAAGGCAAAGGCTACGGCGGCTTTCCGGTTTCCGGCCTCTTCTTCCGCAACAGCAATCCCGAAACGGCCGCGCAACACAACGCCAAAGTGTACGGCCAAGCCTCCGTCGGCGCGCCCCCTATGTCCGTTCCGCATTTGGATACCCGCAACGTGGACGGCCAACGCCATTTGATGTTCGGCCCGTATGCAGGCTTCCGCCCCAACTTCCTCAAACAAGGCTCGCTCATGGATTTGCCGATGTCCATCCACATGGACAACCTCTACCCTATGCTCCGCGCCGGTTGGGCTAATATGCCGCTGACCAAATACCTCTTGGGCGAATTGCGTAAAACCAAAGAAGAACGCTTCACTTCGCTCTTAGAGTATTATCCGGAAGCCAATCCTGACGATTGGGAACTGATTACCGCCGGTCAACGCGTACAAATCATCAAAAAAGACCCGAAAAAAGGCGGCGTACTCCAATTTGGTACCGAAATCGTCGCTCATGCCGACGGCTCGCTGGCTGCATTGCTGGGTGCGTCCCCAGGCGCATCAACCGCCGTACCTTTGATGATTAAGCTGATCAACCAATGCTTCCCAGATCATGCCGACTCATGGTCAGGCCGTCTGAAAGAATTGGTGCCCGGCTACGGTATCAAGCTGAACGACAATCCGACTTTGGCGGACGAAATCATCAGCCACAACGCGTCCGTTTTGGGCATTCATCACTAAATGGAAGCAGACACAAAGGCGGGCATTCTTGCCCGCCTTTTTTCAAACCATTAAAAATAGCGGCATTCAGGCCGTCTGAAATCTAATCTGCGGCAGCATGTTGCACGATTCAAACCCGAAAATCAGCCCCAATAGAAAAACGCCATGACCGATATTCTCAACAAAATCCTTGCCACCAAAGCAGAAGAAGTGGCCGCCCAAAAAGCCGCCGTTTCCTTGGAAGACATCAAAGCCCAAGCGCAGGCTGCTGCGCCGATTCGCAGCTTTATCGGCTCGATCCGTGCAAAACACGCACAAAACCTGCCCGCCATTATTGCCGAAGTCAAAAAAGCCAGCCCAAGCAAAGGCCTGATCCGCCCTGATTTTCATCCTGCCGAAATCGCCGTTGCCTATGAAAAAGCCGGCGCGGCCTGTTTGTCCGTGTTGACGGACGAACCTTATTTCCAAGGCTCGCCCGAGTATTTGAAACAAGCGCGTGCAGCCGTGGCGCTGCCGGTCTTGCGTAAAGATTTCATCATCGACGAATACCAAATCTATCAGGCGCGCGCGTGGGGTGCGGATGCGGTTCTTCTGATTGCCGCTGCACTGGAAGCCGGGCAGCTTGAGCGTTTTGAAGCCGTTGCCCACGAATTGGGCATGACTGTATTGTTGGAGTTGCACGATGCGTCCGAGTTGGAAAAATGCCGCAACATGACCACGCCGTTGTGGGGTGTCAACAACCGCAACCTGCGTACGTTTGAAGTGACCCTGCAACAAACCCTCGACCTCTTGCCCGAATTGAACGGCAAAACCGTTGTAACCGAAAGCGGCATCCGCAACAAGGAAGACGTCGATTTCATGCGCAGCCACGGCGTGCATACTTTCCTGATCGGCGAAACCTTTATGCGTGCCGACGATATCGAAGCCGAAGTCAAAAAACTGTTCTAAACCTAAAAAACATCAGGCCGTCTGAATTTTCAGACGGCCTGAATCCATTGGAGACGAGAAAAAATGTTTACCGTACAACGCATTTATGCTTATCAGCCGAATCCCGAACAGACCGCCGTCTTTATCGACCGCCTTTATCCGCGCGGCGTCCGTAAAGAGATTTTCGCTACTACACTTTGGCTGAAAGACATTACGCCCAGTGCAAACCTGCGTCGCTGGTATCATGAAAATCCGGCTGAGAATTTTGACAGTTTTGTCAGCCGTTATCATGAAGAGCTGCAAGGCGATGCCGAGCAGGCCGCCATCAAGCGGCTGCTGGATTTGGAAAAACAGCACGGCAATATCCTGTTGCTGACCGCCGTCAAAGATCCCCGACATTCCCACGTCTCCGCACTGGCTCAATTTTTGGGCACAACGTTTGAATATCGCGATTAAAAAATCAGTGTTTGAACCGGATATAAAAAGGCCGTCTGAAATCAAGGTTTCAGACGGCCTGCTATTTTCAAATCAAGAAGGATAACGGTGTGCCACCAATTTTCCGTCTATGTATTCGCCGATATAGACTTGCGAGGCTTCAAGGTGGAGGCGGTCAAGTTCCTGTTGCAGCCATTCTTCATCACGCTTAATGATTTCGAGGATGTCGGGGTCAACTTGGCCGTCTGTAATCAGTGGATAGCGCAGGCTTTCGTCGCCGTACTTAATGACGGCGAGCTGGCCGTTTTGTTCCATCACGGCACGTTTGACGGCAGAGATTTCGTAGATGCCGGCGGCGCGGAGTTTGAACATGAGGTCGTGTGCGCTGATGCCGTTTTTCATGCATTCATCGGTTTGGATTTTGCCGTTGACGATAACCCAGACGGATTTGCCGTCAATGATGGATTTGACCCAGCGGTTGTGGTTTTTGATGAATTTCAGGCTCAAGACCAACAGCGTCCACAAAATCAGCACGAGGAAAAATTGCAACAGGCCGACGCTGTCGCTGTAAATCACGCCACCGATGATGCCGCCGAGTACATAGTTTTGCACTTGGTCCATGGCGGAGGTCGGCGCGAGGTTGCCTTTACCTAAGAGGTTGATTTGCAAAATCAAACCTAAATACCCATCAGTAGTTTGAGGGCGAGCAGGGAGTATGCTTCCATGTGTGTGTATCCTGTTATTCTTTATCGATGAGTTCGATATTGTTGTTGACCAAATTGATGGGCGTCAGCGTGTAGGCGGAGAAGTCTTGATTGAAATGGACTTCGTAGTATTGGTTTTTGATGCCGATAATCATGCCGTTGAACAGGCGCGTGCTGTTGACGATGATGTCTTGTTTTTCAACTTTTTGGTTTTCAATCAAGGCATTGAGAAAACCCACCATGCGCGAAGTATCGGCGGCAAAGTTTTGACGCTCGCTGTATGAAAGATATTGCGTGCCGCAGATGAGGATGAGCAACAACAGCGCAATAATGCTCAGGTCGCGGTATTTGGTGTCCATGCGGTGGCGCAGGTATTGCGATACGGCGAGCAGGAGGATGACGAGGGCGGCGAAAATCAGGATATATTTCAAGTAGTCGTGGAAATACATATGATTTTCAAGATAAAAGTGAGAAAAGAATTTCATGGTATTTGATAAATTTGGGAAGGGTAATAAGGCCGTCTGAAACTTACATTTCAGACGGCCTTGTCTATTAAACAAGGATGTTGCGTTAAGTTTTCAAAATAGGGTGTTTTTAAAGCGGTATCAGTTGATAAATCCGTCGTCTTTCATTTTCTTTTCGGATATGTATTTAATTGTACATTCATACACATATATATTTTTGATAGGTATTGGGTAGTATCACGGCAAGATCTTCCAGTGTCCAATTTCTATTGGACTGAAAGGTGGGAGAGTTTAATTCTTGCTGTTCGATTTTTTGCCACTCTGTGTTGGCTTTTGGGGCGAATTCTTTGGTAGTTTTTTCGAATGCGCGAATACCGATGCGGTTTCTCTTGCTGTATATTCTGCCTGCCAAGTAACGTTGTTCAGGAAACTCATGCTCATGCCCCTTCAAGTTACCACTGCAATAGTTTTGAGTAGCTTCAGTATCAGCCAGCCGATCGGCATCATGTAAAACAGCAAGATAGTGGCTTTTACCTTGCAAAATCAGCCAAGCTGCAAAGCCATAAGTATTGTATTTATGCTTACCACCGTACACCAAAGATAGCGCAGACCAAATTAATCTATTGGGACTGGCAATGATTGTGCATTCGTACATCTTAAAGAAATAATCGAAATATAATAAATCCTCATCTGGTAAAGATTCCAATAACCGATTCAAGTTTTGGTTGAATTCCCCAATATTGCGAGATTCAGGACGTGCTTGATCAATGATGTTCCAAAAAAATCGTTGATTGTCATGGCTCCAATCTTCCGAATAATCCGAGACAGGCATAGATGCTGAGTTTAAACACGTTCTTTTTCCAAAATGACGACGTAGGCTTCACGCACGAAAAACAGCAGCATGCGGCGCTGGTCTTTTTCCATGGTAACGACCTTCCAGCCTTGCGAAGCGTGGCTGTTGAGGAAATCGCTGAATTTGACCGGATTAATTTTGGCGCTGCCGAAAACCAAACTGGACAGCAGGTTCTCTTGATAAATGACGGCCTTATATTCTTTCATTTTATTCCTTTAAAAAATAAGGGGGCTTTAAAGCCCCCTGATTCTACTCCTTATTATTCAACTGCGGTAATACAGAGCCTTCGCCCAATGCCAACAAACCGCTTTGCGAGTAAATACCCAGTTTGGCGCGGGTGTCGGTAATGTCAAGGTTGCGCATGGTCAGTTGGCCGATGCGGTCGAGCGGTGTGAACGCTGCGTCTTCGACTTTTTCCATGCTCAGGCGTTCGGGTTGGTAGGTCAGGTTGGGCGATTCGGTGTTCAGAATTGAGTAGTCGTTGCCGCGACGCAGTTCGAGGGTGACTTCGCCGGTAATGGCTTTGGCGACCCAGCGTTGGGCGGTTTCGCGCAACATGAGGGCTTGGCTGTCAAACCAGCGGCCTTGGTAGAGCAGACGGCCGAGGCGCAGGCCGTTGATGCGGTATTGTTCGATGGTGTCTTCGTTGTGGATGCCGGTAACCAAACGCTCGTAGGCGATGTGGAACAATGCCATGCCCGGGGCTTCGTAGATGCCGCGTGATTTGGCTTCGATGATGCGGTTTTCGATTTGGTCGCTCATGCCCAAGCCGTGGCGGCCGCCGATGCGGTTGGCTTCGAGGAAGAGTTCGACAGGGTCGGCGTATTCTTTGCCGTTTAGTGCAACCGGCACGCCTTCTTCAAAGCGTACGCTGACTTCTTCGGGTTTGACTTCGACGTTTTCGTCCCAGAAGGCAACGCCCATGATGGGTTTGACGATTTTGATGCCGCTGTTGAGGAATTCCAAATCTTTGGCTTCATGCGTTGCGCCGAGCATATTGGAATCGGTGGAGTAGGCTTTTTCAACCGACATTTTGTAGTTGAAGCCGTTGGCAATCAGAAATTCGCTCATTTCGTGACGGCCGCCGAGTTCGTCGATAAATTGTTGGTCGAGCCAAGGTTTGTAGATTTTTCAACGCCGGATTGGTCAACAGGCCGTAGCGGTAGAAACGCTCGATGTCGTTGCCTTTGTAGGTGCTGCCGTCGCCCCAGATATTCACATCGTCTTCTTTCATGGCGGAAACGAGCATGGTGCCGGTAACGGCACGGCCTAAAGGCGTGGTGTTGAAGTAGGCGATGCCGCCGGTGGAAACGTGGAACGCGCCGCATTGGATGGCGGCAATGCCTTCATGTGCCAGCTGCGCGCGGCAGTCGATCAGGCGGGCGTTTTCTGCACCGTATTCCATCGCTTTTTTTAGGAATGGCGTTGTAATCGTCTTCGTCAGGTTGGCCGAGGTTGGCGGTGTAGGCGTAAGGCAGCGCGCCTTTGAGTTTCATCCACAACAGTGCGGCAGAGGTATCAAGACCGCCGGAGAAGGCGATGCCGACTTTTTGACCGACGGGGAGATTTTTGTAAAATGGTATGGTTTTGGCTCATTGGGATTCCTCCAGACTTGAAAAGTTGAAACCATTATCTTATAAATGGAATACATTGTCAGCAATTAGGCCGTCTGAATGTTCGGAGGGCCGTATTAAAAGAAACCTCATCATGAACGCTTTTAACCTCATCATCATCGGCGACGAAATCCTGCATGGCAGCCGTCAAGACAAGCATTTCGCCTTTTTTTCAAATCCTTATTGGAATCGCACGGGCTGAAGCTCAATCAGGTGCAATATCTGCCTGACGAGCCCGATTTGCTGGTCAAACAACTGCGCCGCAGTTTTTCAGACGGCCTGCCGACTTTTGTGACCGGCGGTATCGGTTCTACGCCTGACGACCACACACGCCAAGCCGCAGCGGCCGCTTTGGATTTGCCTGTCGTCCGCCATCCTGAAGCCGCCAAGTTTATCGAAGGCGTGACCCGGAAACGCGGCGAGCCGCTTGATTCGCCGGAACACGCCCAACGCCTGAAGATGGCGGATTTTCCCGAGGGCGCGGAATTGGTGCCCAATCCGTTTAACAACATCGCCGGATTTTCCATCCGCGAGCATTATTTCTTCCCCGGTTTCCCCGTGATGGCGCACCCGATGGCGGAGTGGGTATTGGAAACTTATTACGCCGACCGCTTCAACCAAACCGAACGCGGCAGCCGTAGCGTGTATGTGTTCGACCAACCCGAATCGCGCATTACGCCGATTATGGAACATCTTGAGCGTACCTACGCCGGTGTTCGTTCGTACAGTCTGCCCACCGTGGGCCGTACCGATTCAGACGGCCGTTATACTCCGCCGCATATCGAATTCGGCATCAAAGCGGAAGGCGAGGCCTGCCGCTTGTTGGATGCTGCGTGGGAAGATGCGTTGCAGGGTTTGCAGGCGATTGGCGCGACTTTGAAAGAAACGGTGGAATAATGCACTTATCCCCAGCCCAATCCAGACGCGCACTGACTTTTTGCCTCTTTGCTGTTTTTGCCGCCGACCCTCATCATCGGCATTTGGCTGGCGCAATATGGCGGCTTTGCTTTTGAGCCGCCGCTGATGCACGCCGTCCATGCCCACGTGGGCACATGGTTTGACCCGATTGCCACCGTGTTGCACTATCTGGGTAAAACCGCGATTGCCGTGCCGCTGATCGGCGTAGTCGCCGCAGCCCTGTATTTTGCCGATAAGAAGCGCGAAGCACTGTTTTGCGTGTTGGCGGCATTGGTGCCGACTTTGAACATGCTGATTGTGAAGGTATGGTTTGCCCGCGAACGTCCGTTGCTTTGGCCGCGCCTGATTGAAGAGAGCAATTTTTCCTTCCCCAGCGGCCACAGCACGTTTTCCGCCGCTATTGCCGTCATGCTGATATTGCTTTGCCGCCGCACGCGCTACCGCCGCGCCGCTTGGATAGGCGGTATTTCCTTTGCCCTGTTGACCGGGTTTTCACGCATTTATTTGGGCGTGCATTATCCCACCGATGTTTGGGCAGGTTGGACAAACGGCACGTTGACTGCCTTGCTGGTGTATATGCTCATCTTCAGGCCGTCTGAAAAATAGAAGAAACAAATCATGAATACACGTTCACCCAACACGCCTTATTGGCTCAGAAACGGCCATGCCGAGACCCTGTTTGCCAAGCTGCTGCAAGGCAAGGCACCCGACTACCGCCGCGAGCTTCTGCCCGACAGCACCGGCAAAACCCAAGTTGCCTACGATTTTGTCGATAGCGCCAATCCTGATGCGCCGCTGGTGGTTTTGTTCCACGGACTGGAAGGCAGCAGCGAGAGCCATTACGCGGTCGAGCTGATGAAAGCCGTACAGCAGCGCGGTTGGAACGGCGTGGTTGCCCATTTCCGCAGTTGCGGCGGCATAGAAAACACCGCGCCCGTGTTCTACCACCTCGGCGATACTCCTGAAATCGCCTTTATGCTCAACACGCTGGCCCGACGCTATTCAACCATCTACGCCGTCGGCGTTTCTTTGGGGGCAATGCCTTGGCCAAATATTTGGGCGAGCAGGGCAGCAATGCCGTTCCGCGCGCATCTGCCGTTGTTTCTGCACCGGTTGATGCCGTAGCGGCCGGTACGCGTTTCGATCAGGGCATGACGAGACTGATTTACACGCGCTATTTTTTAAACTCGCTGTTGCCGAAAGCCCGAGCGATTCCCCGGTTTCAGACGGCCTTAAGCCAGCAAAACTGCAAAACGCTTGGCGATTTTGACGACCGCTTTACTGCGCCGCTACACGGTTTTGCCGACCGCCACGATTACTACCGCCGCAATTCCTGCAAACCGTTCTTGAAAGGCGTGAATACGCCGTTGCTGTTGCTAAATGCCGTCAATGACCCTTTCCTGCCGCCGGAAGCCCTGCCGACCGGGCGGGACGTGTCCTCGGCCGTTACGTTGCTGCAACCGGCATACGGCGGTCATGTCGGCTTCGTCAGCCGCGATCAAGGCCGTCTGAATCTGCAATGGCTGCCGCAAACAGTGTTGGACTATTTCAAACAGTATCAGCCGTAAATGAAAAAGGGCATATATGCGACACGCCCTTAGAGTGTAGAAAGTAAAATGGCCGTCTGAAAACGAATTTCAGACGGCCATTTTGAATGGCTTGATTATTTGCCTTTGCTGTCGGCTTTGGCTTCTTTTTTTCAGAGAAGCGTACAACTCAGGGTCGCGGTTTTTCAGCAAGGACGCAACGGCCAAGTCGTCACGGTTAACTTTAGCCAAATCTACGCGCTCGATGTGTACCAAACGCAGCAATTCGCGTACAGGTTTAGGCATATTGCGGCCGGATTCGTAACGGGAACCACCGGATTGAGTCACACCAATGCGGCTCCAGAAGTCCATTTGGTTCAGGCCGAGTTTTTTTACGGATATCGCGGATGTTTTCAATTTTTTTCGAACGATTTCATGAATCTTCCTTATTGTGGTATTTGTTGCATGCCTCTAGGCATAAAAAATGGGTCTGCAAGAATGCCGGCATCCCTTTTTCCTGTAGGCTTTTTGGGGTGATATGTGGGCGTATTGCAAATGACTGATCTAGATAATTAGACAGTATATTCGAAAGAAGTTTTTCCGCTGTCTGCCATAATTTGTGTAAATATTTCTTAATTCATTATTTCGGTAAATTTTCATTATATAAATCATCAAATTATGCGTTTATCTTAAATATGGCGTAAGCAAATTTTTTTACATAATTAAACAATTCAATTTGGGTAAAAAAACTTAATTTCGAGTTTTTTTATTCGGTTTTATAGGTTGAGAATGCGAATAAATTTCAGGCCGTCTGAATCTATGTTTTCAGACGGCCTGAAGGTTTTTCAGGTTAAGGCTTACCGCTGGCAGGGCTGATGGTAAGGATTTCGTAGCTGGTTTCGGTAACCAAAACTTCGTGTTCCCACTGGGCGGAGAGTGAGCGGTCTTTGGTGACCACTGTCCAACCGTCGTTCAGGATGCGCAGATGGCGTTTGCCTTGGTTGATCATCGGCTCGATGGTAAAAATCATGCCCGGTTTGAGGACGAGACCCTCGCCTTTGCGGCCGTAGTGGACTACTTGAGGCGCTTCGTGGAAACCGCGGCCGATGCCGTGTCCGCAGAATTCCTGTACTACGGAGTAGCCGGCATTTTCGGCAACCTGCTGGCAGGCATAGCCGACGTCGCCGAGGGTGGCGCCGGGTTTGACCGCTTCGATACCCGCCATCATGGAGGCGTGGGTCACGTCGATCAAGCGTTGGGCAATCGGGGAGACTTTGCCGACGGTAAACATACGGCTGGAATCGCCGTGGAAGCCGTCTTTTTTAATGGTCAGGTCGATGTTGACGATGTCGCCTTCTTTCAGCGGCTTGTCGTCGGGAATACCGTGGCAGATAACGTGGTTGACGGAGGTGCAGCAGGATTTCGGATAGGGCGGGTTGCCGTAGTTGAGGGGGGCTGGATAACCGCCTTGAACGTTGACGTGGTAGTCGTAAACGAGTTTGTCGATTTCGTTGGTGGTTACGCCGGGTTTGACGAATTGGCCGATGTAATCGAGGGCTTCGGCGACCAAGCGGCCGAGTTCGCGCATTTTTTCGATTTCTTCGGGGGTTTTGATGATGACTTTGTCCATGAGGGTTTCCTTCTTGTTTCAGACGGCATGGAGGCCGTCTAAACGGGACGGGTGTGCCGTCTGTTTAAAACAGGTTGTCGAGATTGTCTTTATTGCGCGGTTTAGTTTGTGGTTTGGCCTCGGGCTCGGCTTTCGGAGTCGGTTTTGGACTCGGGGGCTTTTGGCTTTTTGCCGGTTTGTTTTCTACCGGCTGGCTGTCTGTTTTAGGTTTGTTTTGAGCGGCAGGGCTGCTGTTGTCGGATTGTGTGTTTTCTGATTTGTCGGCTTCAACGCGTTTGTTTTCTGTGCGTTTGCTGCGGTGTGTAGTGGGGCGGTCGGTTTTTACACCTTCTTCCGCTTTTTCGCCTTTTTCGTTTTGTGGGACGACAGGATTGCCGGAGGCGGTTTTTGCGTCGCCGTCTTTGGTAGGCTGAACGGTTTCAGGTTCGACAGTGCCGTTGGGGCGCCAAACTTCAATGCGTGTGTCGGTTTGTTCGGCAGGACTTTTTTCGGGTACGTCGGTTTTGCCGGAGTTTAGGGTGCTGAATACGCCGGCAACAAGGGCTGCGACGGCGATAAAGCTGACAAGGAATAAAGCGCGGATTAAGTGTTTGGGCTTAAGTTGGAAAGGGGTTTTATTATTCTTGGACATGATGTGGCAGGTAATCGTTGGAGGAATGGCCGTCTGAATGTTCAGACGGCCTGGGTTGCCTGTGAATCAGTTGGCAACGTAGTTTTGATAGAGGGTCACGACTTTTTGTACGCCGACGGTCGTGCTGACTTTTTGGGTCACGCGGGCTTGTTCTTCAGGCGTAAGGATGCCCATCACATAGGTCACGTTGCCGTAAGTCACGATTTTGACGCGTGCTTGGGTGGCCGGGCTGAGGCCCAACAGGGTGGCGCGGACTTTGGATGTACCCCAAGTGTCGTTGGTCACATCGCCGAGCGAACGCGCTTGTGAGGCAACGGTGATGTAGTTGTACACGCCTTCTGCGGCTTGTTCGGAACGGGCGATGCGTTCAACAAATTGTTTTTCGCCTTCGGTAGCCACTTGGCCGAGCAGGAGCAGGTGGCGGTTGTAGCCGACAACGTTCAGTTTGGGCTTGTAGCCTTGAACTTGGTTGTTTTGGCGCAGGTACGAGCGTGCGGTGGTTTCGACGCGCAAGGCCATAACGTTGTCGTCGGTTTGCGCGCCTGTGGTGCGGCGGTCGACGGCGGATTTGGTGCCGACGGCTGCACCGCCGATCAGTGCGCCGACGCAGCCGCTCAGACTCAGGCTCAAGAGGGTCGCTGTCAGAACGGGGAGGGCGTAGCGTTTGATATTCTTCATATCCTTTTCCTTGGGTATGGACGGGTGGGCGTTCAGACGGCCTTTAAGGGATGGGCCGTCTGAAAAGAAAGGGTTACATGCCTTCAAGCAGGACGGAGTCGATGCAGTCGCACATGGCGTGAATCAGCAAAATATGGTTTCCTGAATGCGGGCAGTGCGCGGATAAGGGACGTTGAGTAAAACGTCGGTATCTTTGAGCATGGCGGCGATTTTTCCGCCGTCGCGGCCGGTCATGGCAATGACGTGCATATCGCGCTCGTGTGCCGCTTTGATGGCTTCGATGACGTTGGCGGAATTGCCGGAGGTGGAGATGCCGACCAATACGTCGCCGGCACGTCCGAGCGCGCGCACTTGTTTGCTGAACACATGGTCGAAACCGTAGTCGTTGCCGATGGCGGTCAGGGCGGAAGTATCTGTCGTCAGTGCGACAGCGGCCAATTCCATGCGTTCTTTTTCAAAACGGCCGGTCATTTCAGCGGCGAAGTGCTGCGCGTCGGCAGCCGAACCGCCGTTGCCGCAGGCCAGGATTTTGCCGTCGTTCATCAGGCATTGCAGTATCAGCTCGGCAGCCTGTGCAGTCGGCTCGACCAGTACTTTTTCAGCGTCCTGCTTGGCGCGGATGCTTTCGGCAAAATGTGCGGAAACGCGTTCTTGTAATGTTGTCATGAGGTTAACCTGTAATATTTCGAATCCATTCGGGCGGGCCGTCGCCCTCAATCAGTACCGCATCCAAGCGGCAGGGCGCATGGTTTAACCCGTGCTTTTGCAGATAATACTCTACACTTCGTTGCAATTTCAATAATTTGGACGGCGAGATGCTGTATGCGGCACCACCGAAACCTCGGTTTTTGCGGTATTTTACTTCAACAAACACAATCGTACCGCCGTTTTTGACGATTAAATCGATTTCACCGTAGGCGCAATGCCAGTTCCGCGCCAGCAGCGAGCAGCCTTTGTTCAGCAGGAATGCCAGCGCCGCATCTTCGGCCGCCGCCCCCTGTTTGTGGTTTAAGCGCATGAAAAGTTTACCCGTTATATAATCATTGTTTTTAAAGAGACGCCGTTTCAGACGGCCTTGAATCTATGTACACAAAACACCTGCAAAAAGCCGTCGACAGCATCGAAAAACAAACATTATACGTTGTCGCCACACCCATCGGCAATTTAGCCGACATAACGTTGCGCGCGCTGGCCGTTCTGCAAAAGGCCGACATTATCTGCGCCGAGGATACCCGTGTTACCGCCCAGCTTTTGAGTGCGTACGGCATTCAGGGCAAACTCGTGAGCGTGCGCGAACACAATGAGCAGCAAATGGCCGATAAAATCATCGCCCATCTTTCAGACGGTCTGAGCGTTGCCCAAGTTTCGGATGCGGGCACGCCTGCGGTTTGCGATCCCGGTGCGAAACTTGCCGCCCGCGTGCGCGAAGCCGGATTTAAAGTGGTGCCTGTGGTTGGCGCAAGCGCGGTCATGGGAGCGTTGAGCGTGGCCGGTGTGACGGAATCCGATTTTTACTTCAACGGTTTCCTGCCGCCTAAGGCCGGCGAACGCCAAAAGCTGCTGGCCAAATGGGCAGAAGCCGATTTTCCGATTGTGATGTTTGAAACGCCGCACCGTATCGAAGCAAGCCTTGCGGATATGGCCGCGCAGTTCCCCGAACGCCGTTTGACTTTGGCGCGCGAAATCACCAAAACGTTTGAAACTTTCCTCAGCGGTACGGTTGCCGAAATCCAAGCCGCCCTCAAAAACGACAGCAACCAAACGCGCGGCGAGATGGTGCTGGTGTTGCACCCTGCCGTGAAAGAGAAGCACAGCGATTTGCCCGAGGCGGCGCAAAATACCATGAAAAATCCTTTCGGCCGAGTTGCCGACCAAACAAGCCGCCGAGCTTGCCGCCAAGATTACCGGCGAGAATAAAAAGGCGCTGTATGATTTGGCTTTGGAATGGAAAAAGCAGGGATAATGGCTGATTGGCAAACCGTATATCAAAGGCCGTCTGAACAATAGATTTCAGACGGCCTTTTTATAATTGGATTTTGGAGGGTTTCAAATGGATCCGATAGGTTCAATACGCTTCTAAGTTTGCGTTTCAGACGGCCTCAATGTTTGGCAAACCTGCTTCAACGTTGCCATGCGCTGCGCAAATATTCGATGCAGTCGGTCAGGGCGTAAAACGGGGCGTTGCCGTGATTGGCGTTGGGGTAGAGGGTAAAGCGGACATCTGCGCCGAGGTGGTGCAAAGTGCCGGCAAGGATTTTGGCTTGTGCGACCATGCCGCGGCTGGTTTGGTCGGGGCGGTTGTTTCTGCCCTCATGTTCGCCTGCGCTGAGGCGGATGCCGATTCCTTGCGGCAAAGTGTCGGGCAGCCAATCGAGTACGCGGCGGTCTTGCCACCAGATAGACGGCGAAACCAGTAAATAATGGCGGAATCGTTCGGGGCGGGTGAACAGGGAATAGAGGCCGTACAGTGCGCCGAATGAATGGCCGAAGACGGCTTGGTTTTGGGCATCGATGCGGTATTTGCTGTCGAGCAGGGCGGAGAGTTCGTCATCGATAAAGCGGCTGAAGCGGTCGGCTTGGCCGTATTGTTTGCGTTCGGATTCGGGCGCGTTGTCGGGCAGCGGCGGCGTGTAGTCGAGGGCGCGTTGGCTTAAGTCGCGGATGGTGCCGCCGGTGTAGCCGATGCCGACAATCAGGCAGGCGGCATGGCTTTTGGTGATGGGGTTGATGAGCAGGGATTGCGCCATATTAAGGATGGCGGGGAAAAAGGCATCACCGTCAAGAATATACAGCACGGGATAGCCGCCTGCCGGACGCTTGCCGAGTGCAGCGGCTTGAATACGGTAGGTGCGGCCGGTATGGGCGGAAGTCAGGGCGGTTTCTTCGGCTTGCAGCAGGGTGGCGGTTTGCCAGTTGGGACGGATGGGCATGATGGGGTGCTTTAATCAATGGGTTGCGTGAGGAAAAGGAGAAAAGGCCGTCTGAACAATGGATTTCAGACGGCCTTATTGTACGGATTTCTGCCTTTTTAACAATACGCGCGATTAGCGTACGTCAACGTAGGAGCTGCTGTGCAGTTCGCGCAGGAGGTTGGTGGTCGCCTGTTGCGCTTTTTGTTGGGACAGGTATTGGCGGACGGCGTTTTGTTGGCGCTCTTCAGGCGTACCTGCTTCGCGGACGTCGTTCAGCTTGATGATGTGCCAGCCGAATTGGGTGCGGACAGGGGCGCTGATTTGGCCGGGTTTGAGTTTGTGGACGGCTTCTTCAAATGGGGCAACCATCATGCCGTCGGCAAACCAGCCCAAATCGCCGCCATTGCCGGCGCTGCTGTCTTGAGAGTATTGGCGTGCCAAACCGCCGAAATCTTCGCCGCTGCGGGCTTGTGAGTAGATTTTGCGGATGGTGCTTTCTGCTCCGACAGCGGCGTTATCGTTGTCGGCTTTAATGAGGATGTGTTGGGCATGATATTGGCGCACAGGGTCGGCTTCGGGCAGGGTGATGCCTTGTTGTTTGGCCTGCTCGATGTAGCGTGCTACTTCGGAGTCGCTGACGCGGCTGTTTTGCATGATGGCCTGTTGGCGCACTTTTTCAACAATAATGCTGTCGGCGATGTCTTGACGGACGGCGGCAGATGGGTTTTTGATGTTGGGGTTGTGCGCGATAACGGCTTCGATTTCGCTATCGGTCGCTTGGATGTTGCGGCGTTTGCCTGCTTGGAGGATCAGGGATTGGTTGATCATTTGTGCCAAAACCTGTTGGCGCAGCTCGTTGGCGTCCATTTGTGTACCTTTAGGCATGGTTTGACGCGCTTGCGCTACGGCTTGTGCTACTTGGCGGTGGGTAATGACTTCGTTGTCGACAACCGCGGCAATGCCGTCTGAAAGATGTACACCGCTTTGTACGGCAGGCATGGTGGTGGCGCTGACGGCAGCTACTTTGGCTGCGCGCGCTTTGCCTGCTTTGGCTTTAGGAGCGGCGTGTGCGCCTACTGCGAGAGTGAGTGCGGCGACGAGAATCAGGGGTTTAAAGTTCATTGTTTGACTACCTCGTTGGTTTTGCTGTAACCGGGGATGGCTAAGCGGAGTTTTTCGAATGGGTTGTTGCCGATATTGCTCAAGTCTTTGAGTTGGAGGTTGAAGAATACGGCGTTTTTGTGGCTGTTTTCGCCGGTAACATATCGTTGGCCGACCAAGCTTGCGATCCAGCAGCCGCAGTTGCTTTTGTATTCTGCACCGATGAGCATTTCCAGCGGTTTTTGGCTTCGATTTCGTAGTTGTAACGGGCAACGGCGTACAGGTTTTTACTCAATGGCCATTGGGCGGCAAGGTCGATTTGGCTGAGCCTGTCGTAGAAATAGTCGCCGTTGGCTTGCAGATAGATGCGCTCGTTGCGTCCGTATTTATAGCGCGCGCTTAAGACTTTGCCAGGTTCGGGGTTGTAGGCAATCCCTGCGGCGTAGCTTTCGGCACGGCTTTGGTTTTGGTTGTAGTGGATGTCCAAGTCGATGCGGATGCTCGGGGTAATGTTGCCGTGTGCAAAGGCTACCCAGTCGGATTGGCTGCGTGGATAACGGCTGACGCTGCCGTCAGGCAGGACGTTGTCGTTTTTGAAGTAAAACTTCTGGCCGATACCTGCACGGAAGAGTTCCGCACCGGTGTTGGGGTTGAGGATGCGGCTTTGTGTGGCCAGCGTCAGGCTGTTGGCCGAATTGATGCGGTCGTTGCCGGAATACAGGTTTTCGCGGAACAGCTGCGAATAGGTAAAGCTGTTTTCGGAGCTGTCGAAATTGGGCAGGTCGTTTTGGGACTTGGTCGGAATGTAGTTGTAAAACAGGCGCGGTTCGAGCGTTTGCAGGTATTCTCCGCCGAATAGACGGGCCCTGCGCTCGAAAGTCAGGCCGCTGTCGACGTTGATGATCGGCAGGACGCGGCTGACATTGCGGCTGCTTTGGCCGTTGAAGCTGTTGAGGCTGTAATAAGTGGCGTGTACGCCGACTTTAGGCCGGATGTAGCCCCATTGGTTGTGGAAGTCCCATTTGACGCTCGGGTAGAGTACCACGCGGCTGCCGTCTTGCTTGGTATCGTGGTCAAAACGGGTAAATTGGCCGAACACGTTGAGTTGCGCTTTGCCGAGATGGCTTTGCCAACGGCCGGTCAGACGGGGCATGATGGCATAAGGTTCGTCTTTATAGCCGTCTTGGTTGGCCAGCGTTTGGTATTTTTGTACGCGCAACGAGCCGTCAAAGCTGCCGCCCAACAATTTGTCGCTGTAATTGAGCCATGCCTGACGGTCGAGGTTGACGTTGCGTGCGATGTCTTCACGGCCGTAGAAGTCGCGGTAGTAATCGTCGTCGGAAACTTGGTTGTAGTTGATGCCGCCGCTGATTTTGCTGTTCAGCTGCTGCTGGTGTTTCCATTTGAACTGGTAGCGGTTGTTGTGGACGCTTTTTTGGTCGTTGGGCATCCAGTCGCCATCGACTTCGCCGCTGTAATTTGGTTGCAGATAACGCACTTGGCCGCCCAATTGCACGCCGCGTTTACTGATGATGCCCGGGCGGATGGTGGCATCCAAATTCGGCGCAAGGTTGAAGTAGTAGGGCAGGCTCAGCTCAAGGCCGTCTGAACCGGTGGCAATGGTCGGAACGAGCAGGCCGCTTTTGCGGTTGCCGTTGATGGGGAAGTCCGCCCAAGGCGTATAGAGGACAGGGACGCCGCCGAATACCAGCGAAGCGTGTTTGGCCACGCCGATACCTGTCGATTCATCGGCTTCAATGCTTTGCGCTTGGATATACCAGCTGGCATCGCCGGGTGAACAGGTGTTGAATTTGGTATTGATGAGCTTGTAGAGGCCTTTGCCTTTGAGTTCGGCTTTTTCGCTGACACTTTGAAGGCGGCGGCCGCCTTGCTCGGTATTGAGGCGCACAGCAGTGCCGGAGCCGGTTTGGTCTTTGAGGTTGTAAACCAATTGATCGCCGGATACGGTCGAACCGTTTTGATACAGGGTAAAGCGGTCGCCGGCGGTAACGGTATCGGTGGCTTGGTCGTATTGCGCCCAATCGGCGTTGAGAACATCGGCATTGCGCTCGACAATGACGTCGCCTTCGGCACGGACGCCGACTTGGGTTTGGCCTTCTATTTTATCGGCGTTGACGCGGGTGTAATCGGCAGGCAGGGCAGGCTCGCCGCTGCGTTTGATTTCAGCGGTTTCGGCAGGCTTGGCATCTTCGTGGTCGCAAAACAGGCAAGTGCTGCCCAAAGAAAGCGGATCGGCTTCGCTTTGGCTGGTTTGTGCTGGTTTGGATGCAGTGACGGGGGCAGGGGTATAGTCTTCCGCCTGTGGAACAGAAGCATCTTCCGCACGCACGGCTGTTGCGCCAAAGCCCATAATTAAGGCGAGTACCAAGGGTTTGAGTGAAAATAAACGAGCCAAAATCGCCCCTTAAATCGGTTGCCAGTTAGAATAGCGGTTATTGTAACCTGAAATTCTGCGATACCGCTATGCAACGACAAACCGAATTACAAAACTGGCTGGAGTCTGTTTACCCAAACCAGCCGTTCGAATTGAGCTTTGCGGCAGCCGATGCCGACTTCCGCCGCTATTTCCGTGCGACGTTTTCAGACGGCCAGACCGTTATCTGTATGGATGCGCCTCCTGAGAAGATGAGTGTTGCACCTTATTTGAAAGTACAAAAACTGTTTAACATGGTCAATGTGCCGCAAGTGCTTCATGTGGATGAAGCGTTGGGCTTTATGGTGTTGAACGATTTGGGCAATACCACATTCCTGACCGCCATGAATCAGGAAAACAGCGAAACCGCCCACAAAGCCCTGCTGCTCGAAGCCATCGACGAACTGATCGAACTGCAAAAAGCCAGCCAACCCGGCAAACTGCCGGAATACGACCGCGAAGTCATGCTGCGCGAGATTAACCTGTTCCCCGAATGGTTTGTGGCCAAAGAATTGGGCCGCGAGTTGACCTTCAAGCAACGCCAGTTGTGGCAGCAAACCGTCGATACTTTGCTGCCGCCCCTGTTGGCACAACCTAAAGTTTACGTTCACCGCGACTTTATCGTCCGCAATCTGATGCTGGCAAAAGGCCGCCCGGGCGTGTTGGACTTCCAAGACGCGCTTTACGGCCCGATTTCCTATGATTTGGTGTCGCTGCTGCGCGATGCATTTATCGAATGGGAAGAAGAATTTGTATTGGACTTGGTCATCCGTTACTGGGAAAAAGCACGCGCTGCCCAGCTGCCTGTACCTGCCGAGTTTGACGAGTTCTACCGCTGGTTTGAATGGATGGGTGTACAACGCCATTTGAAAGTGGCCGGTATTTTTGCCCGCCTGTACTACCGCGACGGCAAAGACAAATACCGTCCTGAAATTCCGCGCTTCTTGAACTATTTGCGCCGCGTATCCCGCCGTTACAACGATTTGGCGCCGCTGTATGCGTTGCTGGTCGAATTGGTCGGCGATGACGAATTGGAAACAGGCTATACCTTCTAAGCTTGGTTTTTTAAGATTTGATTCCACTTTCAGACGGCCTGATCAACAAAAGGCCGTCTGAAACCTTTACAGAACACATAAACATGACTTACATGATTTACCCCAAAACCTACGACGTGATTGTTGTCGGTGGCGGCCATGCAGGTACCGAAGCCGCGCTTGCCGCCGCACGCATGGGTGCGCAAACCCTGCTGCTTTCACACAACATCGAAACCCTCGGCCAAATGTCGTGCAATCCCTCCATCGGCGGTATCGGCAAAGGCCACCTCGTGCGCGAACTCGACGCATTAGGCGGCGCAATGGCGTTGGCAACCGACAAATCCGGTATCCAGTTCCGCCGCTTGAACGCCAGCAAAGGCGCGGCAGTGCGAGCCACGCGCGCGCAGGCAGACCGTATCCTATATAAAGCCGCCATCCGCGAAATGTTGGAAAACCAAGAAAACCTCGACCTTTTCCAACAAGCCGTCGAAGACGTCACGCTTGACGGCGAACGCATCAGCGGCGTGGTTACCGCGATGGGCGTGGAGTTTAAAGCACGCGCCGTCGTGTTGACCGCCGGCACGTTTTTGTCCGGCAAAATCCATATCGGTTTGGAAAACTACGAAGGTGGCCGCGCCGGTGACCCAGCCGCCAAATCCTTGGGCGGCCGTTTGCGCGAATTGAACCTGCCGCAAGGCCGTCTGAAAACCGGCACGCCGCCGCGTATTGACGGACGCACGATTGATTTCTCCCAACTGACCGAACAGCCCGGCGACACACCCGTTCCTGTAATGTCCGTACGCGGCAGCGCCGATATGCACCCGAGCCAAGTGTCCTGCTGGATTACGCATACCAACATGCAAACCCACGACATCATCCGCTCAGGCTTCGACCGCAGCCCGATGTTTACCGGCAAAATCGAAGGCGTGGGTCCGCGTTATTGTCCGTCTATCGAAGACAAAATCAACCGCTTCGCCGACAAAGACAGCCACCAGATTTTCCTCGAACCCGAAGGCCTAACCACGCATGAATACTATCCAAACGGTATCTCCACCAGCCTGCCGTTCGACATCCAAATCGCCCTCGTGCGCAGCATGAAAGGTCTCGAAAACGCCCATATCCTGCGCCCTGGCTACGCCATCGAATACGACTACTTCGATCCGCGCAACCTCAAAGCCAGCCTCGAAACCAAAACCATCCAAGGCCTCTTCTTCGCCGGACAAATCAACGGCACCACCGGTTACGAAGAAGCCGCCGCGCAAGGCCTGCTCGCAGGCGCAAACGCCGTGCAATACGTCCGTGAACAAGACCCGCTCCTGCTGCGCCGCGAACAAGCCTATCTCGGCGTATTGGTGGACGACCTCATCACCAAAGGCGTGAACGAGCCCTACCGCATGTTCACCAGCCGCGCCGAATACCGCCTGCAACTCAGGGAAGACAACGCCGATATGCGCCTGACCGAAGACGGCTACAAAATCGGCTTGGTGGGTGAAGAACAATGGCGCATGTTCAACGAAAAACGCGAAGCCATCGAACGCGAAATCCAACGTTTGAAAACAACGTGGTACACGCCGCAAAAACTCGCCGAAGAAGAGCAGCTGCGCGTATTCGGCCAAAAACTCAGCCGCGAAGCCAACCTGCACGACCTCCTGCGCCGCCCGAACCTCGACTACGCCGCGCTGATGACCCTGCCCGACGCACAACCTGAAACCGCACTTGCCGACAGCGTGGTCGAACAAGTCGAAATTCAAGTCAAATACCAAGGCTATATCGACCGCCAAAACGAAGAAATCGACAGCCGCCGCGACATCGAAACCTTAAAGCTGCCCGAGGATATTGATTACAGCAAGGTTAAAGGTTTGTCGGCAGAAGTGCAGCAAAAGCTCAACCAGCACAAACCCGAAACCGTCGGCCAAGCCAGCCGCATTTCCGGCGTAACACCTGCCGCCGTCGCATTACTGATGGTACATTTGAAACGCGGATTTAAGGGAGCGAAGTAAGGCTTAATCCGAATAAGGCCGTCTGAAAGTTTCAGACGGCCTTTATTTATCAGGGGATTGACGGTATTGCACCTTATTTCATTAATTTTTTAAAGAGTTCGGATTGTCAGCAAGATGGGTGTGTTCTGATGAAAAAATGAAGAAGAAAACGTTTTTTCAGGACGCGTCATAAGCTGCCGCTTTTTCGAGCAGTTTTACCCTTGCCTGCGGCCATTCCTCACGCAGCAGGCTGTATTCAACCGTATCGCGCACGCTGCCGTCTTTCCGCAGCTTGTGGCAGCGCAAGATGCCGTCTTGGTGTGCGCCCAAGCGTTCGATGGCGCGTTGGGAGGCGGTGTTGAGGTTGTCGGTCTGCCAGCAGACGCAACGGCAGTTTAAAGTGTCGAAAACGTAGTCGAGCAACATGATTTGCAGGCGGTATTGATGTGCGTGCGCTGTGCCGACAGGGCATACCATGTGTAACCGATATACAGACGCGGGATGGCGGGGTCGATGTGGTAAAGCGAAGTCGAACCGACGATTTTGCCCGTATCTTCGTCGATGACGGCAAAGGCGAGACGGGTTTGCATAGCAGTACGGATATAGTCCGCCACTTGGTGGGGTTCGGGCGCGGTGGTTACGTTGAGCTTCCAAACTTCGCCGTCGCAAACAGCTTCGCGCAAACCGGCTTCGTGTGCCGTTGTTAAAGGTTCGAGACGGACGCGGTCGAAGGATAAAACGGGAGTGGATGAGAAATCAGTCATGGGGTTTCCTTTGTATTTGATGGTTTGAGTTTTCAGACGACCTTTTATAGTGTCTTAGCGGACAGCATCTCTGAGGTCGTCTGAAAGCTATTGATTAATGATGTTTGAACACCAGCACGCCCGACTCCGATACAAACCCGTCCAGCGGCAGGTCGTGCGGTTCGGTCGGTAGGGTGTCAGTCAGTTGGCAGCCGAAGCCTACGCCCAGGGTTTGGGTTTGCAGGCGGTATTTCGTGGCGGAGAGGGTGGCGTCGTAATAGCCGCCGGCTTGTCCGAGGCGGTAGCCGCGTTTGTCGATGCCGACGATGGGGACCAGCAGCAGGCTGAGTTGGTGGACGCGGATTTTTTTGCCGGTGAATTGGGGGACATGCAATTTGGCGCGGCCGCGTTTGCGTTCTTGTTTGGCGCCGTCGGCAGGGTAGGGGGTGAACCACATCCGCCGCGTGTTCGGTTCGATATAGGGCAGGTAGAGTTTTGCGCCGCGTTTTTGTGCGGCACGGACAAAGCCGTCCAATCGCAATTCCTTGCCTATCGGCCAATACACGCCGATTTTCCGTCCTTTTTTGATGTAGGGTTTGAGCAGGCGGTTGATGGTTTCTGTGGCGGCGTTTCGCTCGTCTGCGCTCATTTGGGCACGTGCGCGGCGGAACTGTTTGCGTAATGCCGATTTGTCGGGATTTCTCATTTTCAGACGGCCTTTCGGGATTGCGGTAGAATGTTGCGATTATAACGATTTTGTTAACATTCAAACAGGACGCACACAATGTGGCACATTGTCGCCATCGGCTATCTTTTTGTCGCCGTGATGTTTTCCGCCGCGCAGCCCAGCATTGCGCGCGCGTTGATTTATTTGGTTTTTTGGGCAGTGTTGCCCACCGTGTTCACGGTCTTTGTCGTGACCATCCGCCGCCGCAACCGCCTGATGAAACGGCAGGAGCAGGCGGAGTTTGAAGCGGCCCGCCAAAAGGCGGTACAGGCGGATGAAAAACAGGACGAAAAGGTATAAAATCCCTTTTCAGACGGCCTCTTATCCGCTATAATCCATAAGTTTTCCATTTCGGAAACACTCTTTTATTTTTTAAACTTATGCCCACTTTCGCCGAAGGGTGCTTGACAATAGGCGCCGCCTATCAAGTTCTATGCGATTGAATGTGTGCTCTTTAACCCTTTCAAGGAAATAACATGTCTCAAATTACTATGCGTCAGATGATTGAAGCCGGTGTTCACTTCGGTCACCAAACCCGTTTCTGGAACCCGAAAATGGCTCAATACATTTTCGGTGCGCGCAACAAAATCCATATCGTAAACTTGGAAAAAACCCTGCCGATGTTCCAAGAGGCGCAAGAAGCCGTACGTCGTCTGGTTGCCAACAAAGGTACAGTATTGTTCGTAGGTACCAAACGCCAAGCCCGCGACATCATCCGCGAAGAAGCTACCCGTGCCGGTATGCCTTTCGTTGATTACCGCTGGTTGGGTGGTATGCTGACTAACTACAAAACCGTTAAGCAATCCATCAAACGCCTGGAAGAAAAAACTGCTGCCCTGGAAAACGCTGCTGAAGGCGGTTTCAACAAAAAAGAAATTCTGGAAATGCAACGCGACGTTGAAAAAAACTGGAACGTTCTTTGGGCGGTATCAAAAAAACATGAAAGGCCTGCCTGACGCGATTTTTCGTTATCGATACCGGCTACCAAAAAGGTACTCTGGTTGAAGCTGAAAAATTGGGCATCCCTGTTATCGCTGTAGTCGATACCAACAACAGCCCTGACGGCGTGAAATACGTTATCCCTGGTAACGATGACTCCGCTAAAGCTATCCGCCTGTACTGCCGTGGCATCGCTGACGCAGTTTTGGAAGGCAAAAACCAAGCGCTGCAAGAAACTGTAGCCGCTGCCCAAGAAGCTGCTGCCGAGTAATTCGGTACACAGAAGAGGGGCGTTATGCCCTTTTTCTCAAATCCCGTTCTGAAATCCGTTTCAGACGGCCACTATTTCCAAAACACGGCAATGGTCGTGTTCCCAAAAAAATCTAGGAGATTCAAAATGGCAGAAATTACTGCAAAAATGGTTTGCCGACCTGCGCGCCGCTACCGGCCTGGGCATGATGGAATGCAAAAAAAGCCTTGGTTGAAGCTGAAGGCAACTTCGACAAAGCCGAAGAAATCCTGCGTATTAAATCTGGTGCGAAAGCCGGTAAACTGGCTGGCCGTACTGCTGCCGAAGGCGTATTGGCTTACGCGATCAACGGCAATGTCGGCGCATTGGTTGAAGTAAACTGCGAAACCGACTTCGTTGCTAAAGACGCCGGCTTCGTAGAATTTGCCAACTTCGTTGCTAAAACTGCTGCCGAGAAAAAAACCGGCTTCTGTTGAAGAACTGAGCGAACTGGTTGAAGCAGAACGTAAAGCCATCATCGCTAAATTGGGCGAGAACATGTCTGTTCGCCGCTTCCAAGTGATCGACACTGCCAACCAACTGGTTGCCTACATCCACGGTGCATTGGCTACCGAAGGCGTATTGGTTGAGTACAAAGGCTCTGAAGATGTAGCACGCAAAATCGGTATGCACATCGTTGCCGCTAAACCACAATGCGTAAGCGAAGCCGAAGTAGATGCTGAAACCGTTGAAAAAGAACGCCACATCTACACCGAACAAGCTATCGCTTCAGGCAAACCTGCCGACATCGCCGCTAAAATGGTTGAAGGCCGTATCCGCAAATTCTTGGCTGAAATCACTCTGAACGGCCAAGCGTTCGTGATGAACCCTGACCAAACTGTTGCCCAATTCGCTAAAGAAAACGGCACTGAAGTGATCAGCTTCGTACGCTACAAAGTAGGCGACGGTATCGAGAAAGCCGTTGTTGACTACGCAGCCGAAGTTGCTGCCGCTGCTAAAGTGTAAGGCACTTATGAAAAAGAAAGCACCTAGATTCCAAACGAATCAGGGTGCTTTTTTTTTGAGAAAACCGTTTACGGTACCTATTTCAAGACGACCGAATATAAAGGCCGTCTGAAAACAAAATAATAATAGAACGACACACCATATCATTGTAATCCGACCGTTTGAAATTCAGACGGCCCAACTCCGACCGACGACATTCAAGAAAGCAAGGTATCCCATGACACAGCAAATCAAATACAAACGCGTATTACTGAAACTCTCCGGCGAATCCCTGATGGGCTCTGATCCATTCGGCATCAATCACGATACCATCGTTCAAACTGTCGGCGAAATTGCCGAAATCGTGAGAATGGGTGTGCAAGTCGGTATCGTTGTCGGCGGCGGTAACATTTCCGCGGCGTATCTGCACAAGCAGGCAGCATGGACCGCGCCACTGCCGACTACATGGGCATGATGGCAACCGTGATGAACGCGTTGGCACTCAAAGACGCATTTGAAACTTTGGGCATCAAAGCGCGCGTACAATCCGCACTGTCTATGCAGCAAATCGCTGAAACTTACGCCCGTCCTAAAGCCATTCAATATTTGGAAGAAGGCAAAGTCGTGATTTTTGCCGCCGGTACCGGTAATCCGTTCTTCACGACCGACACTGCCGCCGCATTGCGTGGTGCGGAAATGAACTGCGACGTGATGCTCAAAGCCACCAACGTCGACGGCGTGTACACCGCAGACCCGAAAAAAGACCCATCTGCAACACGCTACGAAACCATTACTTTTGACGAAGCCTTGTTGAAAAACCTCAAAGTGATGGATGCCACTGCTTTTGCCCTTTGCCGCGAACGCAAGCTCAATATCGTGGTATTCGGTATTGCTAAAGAAGGCTCGCTCAAACGCGTGGTAACCGGCGAAAACGAAGGTACACTGGTTCACTGCTAATCATTGAAAGGCCGTCTGAAACAGCCGAACGGGATACATTCGGCTTTCAGGCGGCCTTTTATTTTCAGTCGGTTGCGTGGGCATTGGCTCATGGTTTGAAAAGGTTAAGAACTTACTTGACCATAATGCCTAACCGATAATTCGATAGTAAAAGGATACTCCATGAATATCACCGTCTTGGCTGTCGGCACGAAAATGCCGCGTTGGGTGGATGAAGCCGTCGGCGAGTACGCCAAACGCTTCGGGCGCGATGTCAATTATGCGCTGAAAGAAATCAAGCCAGAGAAACGCGGCGCGGGTGTGAATGCGGCTCAGGGCATGGCGGCTGAAGAAAAACGCCTGTTGGAAGCCATACCGCAGGGCGCGTTTTTGGTGGTATTGGACGAGCGCGGCAAAGCGCCGACTTCGGTCGAATTGGCGCAACACTTGAAAAGCTGGCAGCAAAACGGCGAACACGTCTGCTTTATTATCGGCGGCGCAGACGGCATGACCGACCGTTTGAAACAGCAGGCAAACATGATGATGCGCCTTTCCAGCTTGACCTTGCCGCATGGCATGGTGCGCGTTTTGCTGACCGAGCAGCTTTATCGCGCCGTTTCGATTTTGCACAACCATCCGTATCATCGGGAATAATCCGCTTTGAGTGCAGGGATAAGAAGGCAATGCCGCCTTGTCGGTTAAAAGCGGGGTTGAACCTGCTTTCAGACGGCCTGATTTTTCCGCATGAATCCTTTATAATCGTTTCTTTGATAAATCAACATCTTTCGGGAGAACCCAAATGTCCGATTTCCGTCAAGACTTCCTCAAATTCGCTTTGGCACAAATTCTTTTCCAGCACGAATCGGTGGATTACTAATAATCACGGAATAATCCTTCGCGTGGACATTGTCATACGTATTACTTTCGTAAATCGTGACATTCTGAATGCCATTCGTTTCGGCATTCCGCTTCGCCAAATCCATAGCACGTTCATTCACGTCAACCATCTCCACAGACATCTGGGAATTTGCCTTTGCAAAAGACAATCCCATCGGGCCATAACCGCAACCGACATCTAGGAGTTTTCCTTTAAAAAAATGTTGGGAGTTCATTTTTTTACTTGGGAGAAGTAAACCTTAGGTGTTTTATTGGGTATAGTTAAATTATAGAGCTCATTTATGAAAAAAAGCTGTGAATTTAAATATTTATTTATATGAATTAGTACTTTTTTTATATTTTTTTAAATCGTCGTATTCAGTACTTTTTCGAATAAAGCAACGACATACGGACACGTTGGATAAATTTTTCAAGTTTTCTTTTCTTGCGAAATCCGCTAACTGATCCACTAATTGATGTGCTACTCCTTGTCCGCGTATGCTTGGATCTACAAATGTATGATTCGCTTCAATCACTCCTTCTCCTTTAGGAACGTATGTGATTTCCGCATCCATTTCTCCAGCTGCATTATAATGTCTAAATGCTTTTCCTTCATGAATAAATTCCATTTACAAAACCTCCTTAACAATTCTATCTAAACTATACTACTCTCTCTATTGAAATACAACGGAAGTGACTTCTATGCTCTGAAAGAAATCAAGCCAGAGAAACGCGGTGCGGGTGTGAATGCGGCTCAGGGTATGGTGGCTGAAGAAAAACGCCTGTTGGAAGCCATACCGCAGGGCGCGTTTTTTTGGTGGTATTGGACGAGCGCGGCAAAGCACCGACTTCGGTCGAATTGGCACAACATTTGAAAAGCTGGCAGCAAAACGGCGAACACGTCTGCTTTATTATCGGCGGCGCAGACGGCATGACCGACCGTTTGAAACAGCAGGCAAACATGATGATGCGCCTTTCCAGCCTGACTTTGCCGCATGGCATGGTGCGCGTTTTGCTGACCGAGCAGCTTTATCGCGCCGTTTCGATTTTGCACAACCATCCGTATCATCGGGAATAATCTGTTTTGATTGCTGGGATAAGACGGCAATGCCGCCTTGTCGGTTAAAAGCAGGGTTGAACCTGCTTTCAGACGGCCTGATTTTTCCGCATGAATCCTTTATAATCGTTTCTTTGATAAATCAACATCTTTCGGGAGAACCCAAATGTCCGATTTCCGTCAAGACTTCCTCAAATTCGCTTTGGCACAAAATGTGTTGAAATTCGGCGAATTTACGACCAAGGCCGGCCGTCAGTCGCCTTATTTTTTCAATGCCGGTTTGTTCAATGACGGCGCATCGACTTTGCAGCTGGCGAAGTTTTACGCCGAGGCCATTATTGCCAGTGGCGTGAAGTTCGATATGCTGTTCGGCCCAGCCTATAAAGGCATTATTTTGGCGGCGGCAACAGCGATGATGTTGGCGGAAAAAGGCGTAAACGTACCGTTTGCCTACAACCGCAAAGAAGCCAAAGACCACGGCGAGGGCGGTGTGTTGGTGGGCGCGCCTTTGAAAGGCCACGTGCTGATTATCGATGATGTGATTTCCGCCGGTACATCCGTGCGCGAGTCGGTCAAACTGATTGAGGCTGAAGGCGCAACGCCTGCCGCAGTAGCCATTGCGCTCGACCGCATGGAAAAAGGCACGGGCGAATTGTCGGCGGTGCAGGAAGTCGAAAAACAATACGGCCTGCCGGTGGTTTCGATTGCCAACCTGAACGACTTGTTCACGCTCTTGCAAAATAATGCCGAATTTGGCGGCTTCTTCGAGCCGGTCAAAGCCTATCGCGAACGTTACGGCGCGGTTTAAACCATAACATCATGCTCAGGTCGTCTGAAACAGTTTTCAGACGGCCTGAGGCATTGGCTAAAATATATTTTTGATTCAATACACTTACGGAAATACTCATGCCTGCTTGTTCTTGTCCTCATTGTAAAACACCGCATTGGGTGAAAGATGCCCAGTTGAACGTGGCGCAGGGTTTCGTGGTCTGCACGCGTTGTTCGGGGATGTTTAAGGCCAAGGATTATCTGTCGGGCAACCTGCCGGCCGATCCGGCCCATCTGCCTGTGGCGATAACGGATGTGCGCCTCGTGCATAACATCGGCGCGCAAATCCTCAAACATTCCAAACTCTCGCGCAAAGAAATTTCCGATTTGCTCAACAGCGCACTCAAGGAAGAGCCTAAGGCGGAAGAGCAGGTGGCGGTCAAAACACGCAAGGACGGTTTCAACTGGACGCTGGCATCGCTGATTGCGCTGACGGTTTTGATTATGCAACTCTTTTATCTTGCCCTGCTATGAGTGCCATCGCCCATTTTGTCGCCAGCTTTCGTGAGGCCGCGCCCTATATTCAATATTTGCGCGGCAAAACCATGGTGGTCGGCGTGACCGACAGCCTGTTGGAAGGCGAAACCCTGATTCGTTTGGCCGCAGATTTGAACCTGTTGGCCAGCTTGGGCTTGCGTTTGGTCTTGGTACACGGTTCACGGCATTTGCTTGATAAATTGGCTTCGGGTCGGGATTTTGTTCCGAAATACAGCGGCAGCCGACGGATTACCGATGAAGCGACTTTGATGGAAGTGAAGCAGGTGGCGGGGATCATCCGCAGCGATGTCGAAGCCGCCTTGTTAAGTAGCGTATCTGTACAACAACGGAGCAAGCCGCCGGTTATCGCGTGCGGCAACTTTATTACCGCCCGTCCGTTGGGCGTTATCGACGGCGTGGACATGGGCTATACCGGTACCGTCCGCAAAATCGACGCGGAAGAAATCCGTTTGCGCTTGGACAGTGGCGCGGTGGTGCTAATCAGTCCTTTGGGGCATTCGTACAGCGGCAAAACCTTCAATCTGAGCATGTGCGAAACCGCTCAGGAAGTGGCCATGGCTTTGCAGGCGGAGAAGCTGGTTTTCTTGACCGAAGAAGCCGGTATCCGTCGTGCCGACGGCTCTTTGGCCAATACTTTGTCTGTTGGCGAAGTGCAGGAGCTGATACACGACAATCCCGATGCGCCGGCCGATTTACTGCATGCAGCGGTAGGCGCGTTGGAAAACGGCGTATCGCGGGTGCAGATTCTCAACGGCCGTGAAGACGGCAGCCTGTTGCGCGAGCTGTTTACCCGCGAGGGCAGTGGTACATCTATTGCGCGTGAGCCGTTTGTTTCCATCCGTCAGGCACGCAGCGACGACATTCCGCACATCATCGCTTTAATCCGTCCGCTGGCGGAACAAGGCATCTTGTTACACCGCAGCCGCGAGTATTTGGAAAACCATATTTCCAGTTTTTCCGTATTGGAACACGATCAAAACATTTACGGCTGTGTGGCGTTGAAAACCTTTTCCGAACCGGACTGCGGCGAATTGGCCTGTCTGGTGGTGTCGCCCGAAGCGCGTGACGGCGGATACGGCGAATTGCTGTTGGAACATCTATTCCAAAAAGCGCGTGCCTTAAATATCAAAACGCTTTTCGCCTTATCCACGCACACGGGCGAATGGTTTGTCGAACGGGGCTTTCAGACGGCCTCAGCCGATGACCTGCCTGCCGAACGCCGGCAGGAATACAATGCCAACGGCCGCAATTCCAAAGTATTTGTTTATGACTTGCAGGCCGTCTGAAAACTTCAATCCTATTATCCGTTTTTAAAAATCACTTAAATCTTATGTTGAAAATTATCTCTGCCAACGTCAACGGCATCCGCTCCGCCTATAAAAAAGGTTTTTATGAATACATCGCCGCATCGGGCGCGGACATTGTCTGCGTGCAGGAACTGAAAGCTCAAGAGGCCGACCTGTCAGACGATATGAAAAATCCGCACGGTATGCACGGCTACTGGCATTGCGCCGAAAAGCGCGGTTACAGCGGCGTGGCGGTGTACAGCAAACGCAAGCCCGACAATGTGCAAATCGGCATGGGCATTGAAGAATTTGACAGGGAAGGCCGTTTTGTCCGTTGCGATTTCGGCAAGTTGTCGGTAATTTCGCTGTATCTGCCCAGCGGCAGCAGCGCGGAAGAGCGCCAACAAGTGAAATACCGCTTTTTGGACGCGTTCTATCCCATGCTCGAAGCCATGAAAAACGAAGGGCGCGACATCGTCGTCTGCGGCGACTGGAACATTGCCCACCAAAACATCGACTTGAAAAACTGGAAGGGCAATCAGAAAAATTCGGGCTTCTTGCCTGAAGAGCGCGAATGGATAGGCAAAGTCATCCACAAGCTCGGTTGGACGGATATGTGGCGCACACTTTATCCCGATGTGCCGGGCTATACCTGGTGGAGTAACCGCGGACAAGCGTATGCGAAAGATGTCGGGTGGCGCATCGATTATCAGATGGTTACGCCGGAATTGGCCGCCAAAGCCGTTTCCGCACATGTTTATAAAGACGAAAAATTCTCGGATCACGCCCCTTTAGTTGTGGAGTATGACTATGTTGCCGAATAAGGTTTTTGGTAAATATGATTGGAATATAAACGGCAAAACCGGCGTAGGCGCGGCATGGGTTGTGGCGGCATTTGTATTGCCTATGCTGGTGTGGGCGGTGTTTATGCTGGCGCGGATGTCCGGCTGGGTTGCACCGACCAAGGCCAATCCGACGTGGGCGTTGGTATGGCTGCTGTTTTCCCTGCCTTGCCTGCTGATTGCGGCCAAATGCTTTGCTTGGAAGGGCTGGCGGCTGATTGCCAACATCGTACTTTGTCTTGCGACTTGTGCCATCCTCAGCGTGCCAGCCGCATTGCTGATTGCATTTACACTTAACGACTTGCTCAAATAGGCCGTCTGAAATGCAGAGCTTCGAACTCGAAGAAATGGCACTGTTTCTGATACGCGATGCGGATGAAGCGGAAATGTGGATAGACCGCTGGGCGGTCAGCTATCCGATTGTTCAAACTGCCGAAGCCGATAGTCGGCAAACCATTTCCGAATGGCAACACGCCATTCAGACGGCCTTTGACTATATCGTCAGCAGAAATATTGCTATCGTGGCTCATGGTGTTGGTGTGTCCGCATTTTTGGCATGGCTGTATCAAGCCGACATCATGACGCAAAAACGCCTGACCAATATTATTTTGGTCTCGCCTCGCCCAGAAGCTTTTCCCGAGGACGAAATCCATACGTTTCAACGTGTCCGCTGTCCTTGCCGTACAGCGCTGGTTATCGCCGAAACAAACAGCACGCCACGCGATTGGGCGCAAGAACAGGCTGACCGCTGGCATGCACGCCTGCTTCAATCGCCGCATTCCGGCCGGTTAAACGGCGCACTCGGCGGCTGGCAATGGGGCATGAAGCTGATGCAGGAAATGCTGTTGAGTAAGTAGTTTAGAAATGTCTATTAATAAACAAAGGCCGTCTGAAACCGATATGTGTTTCAGACGGCCTTTGTTTGCAAATATCATGTTAAATATAATTAAAAGAAACTATTCTCATTTCTTTTTGCGAAGCAATATAATTCAGTTGTTTCGTTAAATTGAGTATAAAAAATGCAAATACCATTTCATTTGGCTTTATTACCCACGCTGATTATTGCTTCCTTCCCTGTCGCAGCCGCCGATACGCAGGACAATGGTGAACATTACACCGCTACTTTGCCCACTGTTTCTGTGGTTGGACAGTCCGACACCAGCGTACTCAAAGGCTACATCAACTACGACGAAGCCGCCGTTACCCGCAACGGACAGCTCATTAAGGAAACGCCGCAAACTGTCGATACGCTCAACATCCAGAAAAAAACAAAAAAACTACGGCACGAACGATTTGAGTTCCATCCTCGAAGGCAACGCTGGCATCGACGCTGCCTACGATATGCGCGGCGAAAGCATTTTCCTGCGCGGTTTTCAAGCTGACGCATCCGATATTTACCGCGACGGCGTACGCGAAAGCGGGCAGGTCCGCCGCAGCACCGCCAACATCGAGCGCGTGGAAATCCTGAAAGGCCCGTCTTCCGTCCTTTACGGCCGCACCAACGGCGGCGGTGTCATCAACATGGTCAGCAAATACGCCAACTTCAAACAAAGCCGTAATATCGGTGCGGTTTATGGTTCGTGGGCAAACCGCAGCCTGAATATGGACATCAACGAAGTGCTGAACAAAAACGTCGCCATCCGCCTTACCGGCGAAGTCGGGCGCGCCAATTCGTTCCGCAGCGGCATAGACAGCAAAAACGTCATGGTTTCGCCCAGCATTACCGTCAAACTCGACAACGGCTTGAAATGGACGGGGCAATACACCTACGACAATGTGGAGCGCACGCCCGACCGCAGCCCGACCAAGTCCGTGTACGACCGCTTCGGACTGCCTTACCGCATGGGTTTCGCCCACCCGAATGATTTTGTCAAAGACAAGCTGCAAGTTTGGCGTTCCGACCTCGAATACGCCTTCAACGACAAATGGCGCGCCCAATGGCAGCTTGCCCACCGCACGGCGGCGCAGGATTTCGACCATTTTCATGCAGGCAGCGAAAACGGCAGCCGAATCAAACGCAACTACGCCTGGCAGCAAACCGACAACAAAACCCTGTCGTCCAATTTCACGCTCAACGGCGACTACAACATCGGCCGTTTTGAAAACCACCTGACCGTAGGCATGGATTACAGTCGCGAACACCGCAACCCGACATTGGGTTACAGCCGCGCTTTTACTGCCTCCATCGACCCTTACGACCGCGCAAGCTGGCCGGCTTCGGGTAGACTGCAACCCGTCCTCACCCAAAACCGCCACAAAGCCGACTCCTACGGCATCTTTGTGCAAAACATCTTCTCCGCCACGCCCGATTTGAAATTCGTCCTCGGCGGCCGTTACGACAAGTACACCTTCAATTCAGAAAACAAACTCACCGGCAGCAGCCGCCAATACAGCGGTCACTCATTCAGCCCCAACATCGGCGCAGTGTGGAACGTAACGCCCGCCCACACGCTCTACGCCTCGTATAACAAAGGCTTCGCGCCTTATGGCGGACGCGGCTATTTGAGCATCGACACTTCGTCTTCCGCCGTGTTCAACGCCGATCCCGAGTACACCCGCCAATACGAAACCGGCGTCAAAAGCAGTTGGCTGGACGACCGTCTCAGCACCACATTGTCCGCCTACCAAATCGAACGTTTCAATATCCGCTACCGCCCCGACGCGCAAAATGATCCCTATACTTGGGCAGTCGGCGGTAAACACCGTTCGCGTGGCGTGGAATTGTCCGCCATAGGGCAAATCATTCCCAAAAAACTCTATCTGCGCGGTTCGTTGGGCGTGATGCAGGCGAAAGTCGTTGAAGACAAAGACAATCCCGACCGAGTGGGCATCCATTTGAATAACACCAGCAACGTTACCGGCAACCTGTTTTTCCGTTATACCCCGACCGAAAACCTCTACGGCGAAATCGGCGTAACCGGTACAGGCAAACGCTACGGTTACGACTCAAGAAATAAAGAAGTGACTACGCTTCCAGGCTTTGCCCGAGTTGACGCCATGCTTGGCTGGAACCATAAAAACGTCAACGTTACCTTTGCCGCGGCCAATCTGCTCAATCAAAAATATTGGCGTTCGGATGCCATGCCAGGTAATCCGCGCGGCTATACTGCCCGGGTAAATTACCGTTTCTGATGAAATCAGGCAAAGGCCGTCTGAAAATAAGGCTATGATCTAAGCCATATTTCAGACGGCCTTTTATAAAGGTTGAAATAAAACTAAACACATTTTTTCACTCAAATCGAACACACCTCCAACAAAATGCCATAAAATCCGCCCATTGATTTGAATGTAAAGAGATACCTATGAAACTGAAAACCTTAGCCTTGACCTCATTAACCCTGTTGGCATTGGTCGCTTGCGGCAAACAGGCGGAAACCAGCGTTCCGGCAGACAGCGCCCAAAGCAACACATCCGCTCCGGCAGCCCCTGCCGCATTGACCGAAGGTGTCAATTACACCGTATTGTCCAATCCGATTCCGCAACAGCAGGCCGGCAAAATCGAAGTATTGGAATTCTTCGGCTACTTCTGCCCGCATTGCGCCCATCTTGAGCCGGTTTTGAGCGAGCACATCAAAACGTTTAAAGACGATACCTATATGCGCCGGGAGCATGTCGTGTGGGGTGATGAAATGAAACCTTTGGCACGTTTGGCGGCCGCAGTGGAAATGGCCGGTGAATCAGATAAAGCCAACAGCCATATTTTCGATGCGATGGTTAACCAAAAAATCAACTTGGCCGATACCGATACCCTGAAAAAATGGCTGTCCGAGCAAACTGCGTTTGACGGCAAAAAAGTATTGGCTGCATTTGAGGCTCCTGAAAGCCAAGCGCGTGCGGCTCAAATGGAAGAATTGACCAATAAATTCCAAATCAGCGGCACACCGACTGTGATCGTTGGTGGCAAATACCAAGTCGAATTTAAAGACTGGCAGTCCGGCATGACCACGATTGACCAGTTGGTGGACAAAGTACGCGAAGAGCAGAAAAAGCCGCAATAATTTAAAGGCTGAATGAGTAAAGGCCGTCTGAAAATAGGATTTCAGGCGGCCTTTTATATTAGATGTTATAGAAAGAAATGATTGTTTAAAGCCCCAAGGTTTTAAATCAGAATATAAAACCAAAACGCCGTCTGAAACTTTTCAGACGGCGTTTTCTGTCAAATCGGCTTACAAACCTGGGAACATGCCTTTCATTCCCTTCATGCCTTTGGCCAAACGCATCAGTTTGCCCAAGCCGTTGCCGCTGAACATCTTCATCATTTGTTGCATTTGTTCAAACTGTTTGAGCAATTTGTTCACTTCCTGCACGGTCGTACCCGCACCCATTGCAATACGGCGTTTGCGGCTGGCTTTGAGCAGGGCGGGGTTGGCGCGTTCTTTAGGGGTCATCGAGTTGATGATGGCTTCTACTTTACCCATCGCTTTTTCAGCCGTACCTTCGGGGATTTGTTTCGATATTTGACCCAGTTCGCCCGGCATCTTCGACATCAGGTTTTCCAAGCCGCCCATGTTGCGCATCTGCTGGATTTGTTCTTTAAAGTCGTTGAGGTCGAAGCCTTTGCCTTTTTGCAGCTTTTTCGCCATTTTGGCGGCGGCTTCTTCATCAATACCTTTTTGAACGTCTTCAATCAGGGTTAATACGTCGCCCATGCCGAGGATACGGCTGGCAAGACGGTCGGGGTGGAAAGGTTCGAGGCCGTTGATTTTTTCGCCGACGCCGATAAATTTAATCGGTTTGCCGGTTACATGGCGTACGGACAATGCCGCACCGCCGCGCGAGTCGCCATCCATCTTGGTTAATACGACACCGGTCAGCGGCAGAGCTTCATTAAATGCCTGAGCAGTGTTCACCGCATCCTGACCCAACATGGCATCAATAACGAACAAGGTTTCAACCGGATTGACCGCCGCATGAAGCGCTTTGATTTCGTTCATCATCTCTTCATCGATTGCCAAACGGCCTGCGGTATCGACCATCAATACATCGTAAAAATGTTTTTTGGCGTAATCAACGGCGGCAGTTGCAATCTCAACCGGTTTTTGGTTGGTATCGGATGGGAAAAAGTCTACGCCGACCTGCTCGGCCAACAGACGCAGCTGTTCAATCGCGGCAGGGCGGTAAACGTCGGCAGATACCACCAAAACTTTTTTCTTCTGATCGTTTTTCAGCAGGCGGGCGAGTTTGCCGACGGTTGTTGTCTTACCGGCACCCTGCAAACCGGCCATCAAAACGATGGCAGGCGGTGAAACCGACAAATCCAGCGTTTTGTTTTCCTTGCCCATCAATTCGACTAAGGCTTGGTTGACCACGCCGATAAAGGCTTGGTCAGGTGTCAGGCTGCCGACAACTTCTTGGCCAAGGGCCTGTTCTTTGACTGTGTTGACGAATTCTTTAACGACGGGCAATGCAACGTCGGCTTCCAGCAGGGCAAGACGAACCTCGCGCAAGGCTTCTTTGATATTGTCTTCGGTCAGCGTTGATTGGCCGCGAATATTTTTAAGTACCTTGCTGAAGCGGTTGGTCAGGTTGTCTAACATACTTATCCTTGATAATGAGAATAGCTGCCCAATACAGGGCATTCTTTGTTAAAATAAAATTCGGATTATTTTACACGATAGTCCGAAGTTATGCTTCAAGAACACAAACACGACACCAAGGCCGTCTGAAACCCTGCCGGCTGTCCGTCAAGTGTTCATACCTCTATTGAGAAAGATATTTATGCCGATTGTCTTAATCTGCCTTATGCTGGTGTATGCCGGATTGGGCGCATTTTCCTGGTTGCAACATAAAAAGCACAATAATAAGTCTTACCCGCTGAAAACCGAGTTGCTGATTTTGAGCGGCGCATTATTGGTACATGGCGCAGCATTGATGTTCCCTGTATTGCAGGATAGGGTATTGATTACCGGTTTTGGTTATTCGCTCAGTCTGATAGTCTGGCTGATGCTGATGATGTATTGCTTGGGCAGCTTCTTTTATTGTCTGCGCGGAGTGCAACTCTTATTGTATCCCTGTGCCGCATTAACCTTATTGTTGGGTTTCCTTTTCCCGGGGGATTTTTCAGGTCGCCAAATTGTAGACTTATTGCCGCTATCGCACATCGCATCATCATTGCTTGCATACGGATTGTTTGGCATCGTTACCTTATTTGCCATCCTAATCCTTTTAATCAACCGTAATTTGCACAAACGCCGTTTTTCCGCATTGGTCAGCTTCTTGCCGCCATTATTGAGTTTGGAGAAACTCATGTTCCAAGGTATTTGGGCAGGTTTCATTTTGTTGACTTATTCCGTAATCAGCGGTACGTTTTTTGCAGAAACCGTTTTCGGTAAGCCGATGACCTTCACGCATAAAACCATCTTCAGTATTATGTCGTGGCTGATTTATGGTGCATTATTGTTGAAACACAGTATGACCGCATGGCGCGGCAAAAAAGCCGCCGTTTGGACTATTGTCGGATTTATTAGTCTGATTTTTGCCTATGTAGGCAGTAAATTTGTCCTAGAAATTGTCCTTCAACGCATTGGATAAATAGAAATCATAAAAAAGGCCGTCTAAAAGAGCATTTCAGACGGCCTTTGTTTTTGTATTTTTTTGTATGTATGGATGGTGTAGAAAGTTTGATAGTGTTTTTATCAAATAAAAACCCTGTTAAAACAGGGTGGTGGTTAAATTTCTAGAAATAATTTCGAGAAAGGTGTTGACTGGTTTTGTTGGGAGGCGTATAGTTCGGTTCTTCGCTGCTGACGCGGTGAAGAAAACGAAGCAGACAGTATAACACAGTTAGTTAGAATTTTCGATAATTTTAGTTGACATTTGCTAAATGTACTGTATAATTCGATTCGCTCTTTAAAAAACAGATTACCGATAAGTGTGAGTGCATTAGGCCTCACACTGTTTGAAAGACAGACAAGATGATGTTTTAGACATTGTTCTGTCGGTTTCTTTGAAGCAGACCAGAAGTTATAAGTTAGAGATTGAACATAAGAGTTTGATCCTGGCTCAGATTGAACGCTGGCGGCATGCTTTACACATGCAAGTCGAACGGCAGCACAGAGAAGCTTGCTTCTTGGGTGGCGAGTGGCGAACGGGTGAGTAATATATCGGAACGTACCGAGTAATGGGGGATAACTAATCGAAAGATTAGCTAATACCGCATATTCTCTGAGGAGGAAAGCAGGGGACCTTCGGGCCTTGCGTTATTCGAGCGGCCGATATCTGATTAGCTAGTTGGTGGGGTAAAGGCCTACCAAGGCGACGATCAGTAGCGGGTCTGAGAGGATGATCCGCCACACTGGGACTGAGACACGGCCCAGACTCCTACGGGAGGCAGCAGTGGGGAATTTTGGACAATGGGCGCAAGCCTGATCCAGCCATGCCGCGTGTCTGAAGAAGGCCTTCGGGTTGTAAAGGACTTTTGTCAGGGAAGAAAAGGCTGTTGCTAATATCAATAGCTGATGACGGTACCTGAAGAATAAGCACCGGCTAACTACGTGCCAGCAGCCGCGGTAATACGTAGGGTGCGAGCGTTAATCGGAATTACTGGGCGTAAAGCGAGCGCAGACGGTTACTTAAGCAGGATGTGAAATCCCGGGCTCAACCTGGGGAACTGCGTTCTGAACTGGGTGACTAGAGTGTGTCAGAGGGAGGTAGAATTCCACGTGTAGCAGTGAAATGCGTAGAGATGTGGAGGAATACCGATGGCGAAGGCAGCCTCCTGGGATAACACTGACGTTCATGCTCGAAAGCGTGGGTAGCAAACAGGATTAGATACCCTGGTAGTCCACGCCCTAAACGATGTCAATTAGCTGTTGGGCAACTTGATTGCTTAGTAGCGTAGCTAACGCGTGAAATTGACCGCCTGGGGAGTACGGTCGCAAGATTAAAACTCAAAGGAATTGACGGGGACCCGCACAAGCGGTGGATGATGTGGATTAATTCGATGCAACGCGAAGAACCTTACCTGGTCTTGACATGTACGGAATCCTCCAGAGACGGAGGAGTGCCTTCGGGAGCCGTAACACAGGTGCTGCATGGCTGTCGTCAGCTCGTGTCGTGAGATGTTGGGTTAAGTCCCGCAACGAGCGCAACCCTTGTCATTAGTTGCCATCATTAAGTTGGGCACTCTAATGAGACTGCCGGTGACAAGCCGGAGGAAGGTGGGGATGACGTCAAGTCCTCATGGCCCTTATGACCAGGGCTTCACACGTCATACAATGGTCGGTACAGAGGGTAGCCAAGCCGCGAGGTGGAGCCAATCTCACAAAACCGATCGTAGTCCGGATTGCACTCTGCAACTCGAGTGCATGAAGTCGGAATCGCTAGTAATCGCAGGTCAGCATACTGCGGTGAATACGTTCCCGGGTCTTGTACACACCGCCCGTCACACCATGGGAGTGGGGGATACCAGAAGTAGGTAGGGTAACCGCAAGGAGCCCGCTTACCACGGTATGCTTCATGACTGGGGTGAAGTCGTAACAAGGTAGCCGTAGGGGAACCTGCGGCTGGATCACCTCCTTTCTAGAGAAAGAAGAGGTCTGATGCATTCACACTTATCGGTAAACTGTAAAAAGATGCGGAAGAGAAAAGCTTGAGTGAAGACAAGATTCGCTTAAGAAGAGAATCCGGGTTTGTAGCTCAGCTGGTTAGAGCACACGCTTGATAAGCGTGGGGTCGGAGGTTCAAGTCCTCCCAGACCCACCAAGAACGGGGGCATAGCTCAGTTGGTAGAGCACCTGCTTTTGCAAGCAGGGGGTCATCGGTTCGATCCCGTTTGCCTCCACCAAGAACTTTACAAATCAAAGGAAGTCTGCTATACTTAGCAGCTTACTTTGATTTGCGAAGTGAAAATATCGACGCATCGATCTTTAACAAATTGGAAAGCCGAAATCAACAAACAAAGACAATGAGTTTGTTTTGATTTTTTTGTTCTTTGCAAAGGATAAAAAAATCTCGCAAGAGAAAAAGAAAACAAACACAGTATTTGGGTGATGATTGTATCGACTTAATCCTGAAACACAAAAGGCAGGATTAAGACACAACAAAGCAGTAAGCTTTATCAAAGTAGGAATTTCAAGTTTGCTTCCCTAGTCAACGGGTAGGCAAACGAAGTCAAAGAGGTTCTTGAAATGATAGAGTCAAGTGAATAAGTGCATCAGGTGGATGCCTTGGCGATGATAGGCGACGAAGGACGTGTAAGCCTGCGAAAAAGCGTGGGGGAGCTGGCAATAAAGCTATGATCCCGCGATGTCCGAATGGGGAAACCCACCTCTTAGGAGGTATCCTTATCTGAATACATAGGATAAGCGAAGCGAACCCGGAGAACTGAACCATCTAAGTACCCGGAGGAAAAGAAATCAACCGAGATTCCGCAAGTAGTGGCGAGCGAACGCGGAGGAGCCTGTACGTAATAACTGTCGAGATAGAAGAACAAGCTGGGAAGCTTGACCATAGTGGGTGATAGTCCCGTATTCGAAATCTCAATAGTGGTACTAAGCGTACGAAAAAGTAGGGCGGGACACGTGAAATCCTGTCTGAATATGGGGGACCATCCTCCAAGGCTAAATACTCATCATCGACCGATAGTGAACCAGTACCGTGAGGGAAAGGCGAAAAAAGAACCCCGGGAGGGAGTGAAATAGAACCTGAAACCTGATGCATACAAACAGTGGGAGCGCCCTTGTGGTGTGACTGCGTACCTTTTGTATAATGGGTCAACGACTTACATTCAGTAGCGAGCTTAACCGAATAGGGGAGGCGTAGGGAAAACCGAGTCTTAATAGGGCGAACAGTTGCTGGGTGTAGACCCGAAACCGAGTGATCTATCCATGGCCAGGTTGAAGGTGCCGTAACAGGTACTGGAGGACCGAACCCACGCATGTTGCAAAATGCGGGGATGAGCTGTGGATAGGGGTGAAAAGGCTAAACAAACTCGGAGATAGCTGGTTCTCCCCGAAAAACTATTTAGGTAGTGCCTCGAGCAAGACACTGATGGGGGTAAAAGCACTGTTATGGCTAGGGGGTTATTGCAACTTACCAACCCATGGCAAACTAAGAATACCATCAAGTGGTTCCTCGGGAGACAGACAGCGGGTGCTAACGTCCGTTGTCAAGAGGGAAACAACCCAGACCGCCAGCTAAGGTCCCAAATGATAGATTAAGTGGTAAACGAAGTGGGAAGGCCCAGACAGCCAGGATGTTGGCTTAGAAGCAGCCATCATTTAAAGAAAGCGTAATAGCTCACTGGTCGAGTCGTCCTGCGCGGAAGATGTAACGGGGCTCAAATCTATAACCGAAGCTGCGGATGCCAGTTTACTGGCATGGTAGGGGAGCGTTCTGTAGGCCGATGAAGGTGCATTGTAAAGTGTGCTGGAGGTATCAGAAGTGCGAATGTTGACATGAGTAGCGATAAAGCGGGTGAAAAGCCCGCTCGCCGAAAGCCCAAGGTTTCCTACGCAACGTTCATCGGCGTAGGGTGAGTCGGCCCCTAAGGCGAGGCAGAAATGCGTAGTCGATGGGAAACAGGTTAATATTCCTGTACTTGATTCAAATGCGATGTGGGGACGGAGAAGGTTAGGTTAGCAAGCTGTTGGAATAGCTTGTTTAAGCCGGTAGGTGGAAGACTTAGGCAAATCCGGGTCTTCTTAACACCGAGAAGTGATGACGAGTGTCTACGGACATGAAGTAACCGATACCACGCTTCCAGGAAAAGCCACTAAGCTTCAGTTTGAATTGAACCGTACCGCAAACCGACACAGGTGGGCAGGATGAGAATTCTAAGGCGCTTGAGAGAACTCAGGAGAAGGAACTCGGCAAATTGATACCGTAACTTCGGGAGAAGGTATGCCCTCTAAGGTTAAGGACTTGCTCCGTAAGCCCTGGAGGGTCGCAGAGAATAGGTGGCTGCGACTGTTTATTAAAAACACAGCACTCTGCTAACACGAAAGTGGACGTATAGGGTGTGACGCCTGCCCGGTGCTGGAAGGTTAATTGAAGATGTGCAAGCATCGGATCGAAGCCCCAGTAAACGGCGGCCGTAACTATAACGGTCCTAAGGTAGCGAAATTCCTTGTCGGGTAAGTTCCGACCCGCACGAATGGCGTAACGATGGCCACACTGTCTCCTCCTGAGACTCAGCGAAGTTGAAGTGGTTGTGAAGATGCAATCTACCCGCTGCTAGACGGAAAGACCCCGTGAACCTTTACTGTAGCTTTGCATTGGACTTTGAAGTCACTTGTGTAGGATAGGTGGGAGGCTTTGAAGCAGAGACGCCAGTCTCTGTGGAGCCGTCCTTGAAATACCACCCTGGTGTCTTTGAGGTTCTAACCCAGACCCGTAATCCGGGTCGGGGACCGTGCATGGTAGGCAGTTTGACTGGGGCGGTCTCCTCCCAAAGAGTAACGGAGGAGTTCGAAGGTTACCTAGGTCCGGTCGGAAATCGGACTGATAGTGCAATGGCAAAAGGTAGCTTAACTGCGAGACCGACAAGTCGAGCAGGTGCGAAAGCAGGACATAGTGATCCGGTGGTTCTGTATGGAAGGGCCATCGCTCAACGGATAAAAGGTACTCCGGGGATAACAGGCTGATTCCGCCCAAGAGTTCATATCGACGGCGGAGTTTGGCACCTCGATGTCGGCTCATCACATCCTGGGGCTGTAGTCGGTCCCAAGGGTATGGCTGTTCGCCATTTAAAGTGGTACGTGAGCTGGGTTTAAAACGTCGTGAGACAGTTTGGTCCCTATCTGCAGTGGGCGTTGGAAGTTTGACGGGGGCTGCTCCTAGTACGAGAGGACCGGAGTGGACGAACCTCTGGTGTACCGGTTGTAACGCCAGTTGCATAGCCGGGTAGCTAAGTTCGGAAGAGATAAGCGCTGAAAGCATCTAAGCGCGAAACTCGCCTGAAGATGAGACTTCCCTTGTGGTTTAACCACACTAAAGAGTCGTTCGAGACCAGGACGTTGATAGGTGGGGTGTGGAAGCGCGGTAACGCGTGAAGCTAACCCATACTAATTGCTCGTGAGGCTTGACTCTATCATTTGAAGAACTTCAAGAGATAAAAGCTTACTGACTGATTCAGTCATCACCAAATATATTGATTAAGGCTTTACCGATTTGTAACAGTTTAAGTTTGGCGGCCATAGCGAGTTGGTCCCACGCCTTCCCATCCCGAACAGGACCGTGAAACGACTCAGCGCCGATGATAGTGTGGTTCTTCCATGTGAAAGTAGGTCACCGCCAAACACCCATTCCGAAGCCCCCGACTGATGTCGGGGGCTTTTTACATGCCTGTCGGTTCTGTCGGTTTGATGACTCGTGCATTCTTGTTGTTTAAATTAAAGGATGATAACTATGTTGTTATTCTTGAACATAAAGTGCCGAAAGTTACGGTTAACTGTTTAGAATATTTGAAATCGAACGGTATTTGCGTTAATATGTCGTAAGCATTTATGCGGGTATGGGCTGTTGCCCTATCTTTATATGCGACAGTGTTTACAGAGTGGAATAAAACCATTCGGTAGACTTCCTGACTGATTCAATCAAACACGTTATGGGAAAAATCTGATGAAGAAAATTTTATTTGGTGCATTTGCCACCCTTTGTGCAGCATTCTCTTTAGCCGCCGTGAACATCAATACCGCCTCTTCTGCGGAACTGGAGGCATTGCCGGGTATCGGTCCGGCTAAGGCGAAATCGATTGTGGAATACCGTCAGAAGAACGGTGCGTTTAAATCGGTGGAGGAGCTGAAAAACGTGAAGGGCATCGGTGATGCGGTGCTGAACAAGTTGAAGGCAGAGGCGACGGTTTCTTCTGCCGCGCCTAAGGCCGCCCAGCCTGCCGTGAAAAAATAAGTCTGACGGACGTTTGTGCCGTATACGCCGCCCCGAGGCCGAACTGCTTGCCGGTTCCGGCTGACGGGCGGCTTTGTATGGGCAGTGGCAATAAAACTTGGGCTAATGGGGCTTTCATTGGGTGAAGGGATAAACGGATAAGGTCCATCCTGTCGGATAGGGATATAAAAGATAAAGGGAATAAAGATATGTACTTAAAGGCATTTAACGGAAAACGGAATAGGGCAACTGTGCAGAGGGGGTATTCTTTGATACAGCTGTTGGTGGTGATGCTGCTGGTTTCGATATTGGCGACGGCTGCCTTTACGGTCTATCGGGAATCGGTCCGCTCGGCCAACCTGCGTGCAGCGCATGCCGCGCTGCTGGAAAATGCGCGCTTTATGGAGCAGTTCTACGCGAAAAAGGGCAGCTTTAAGCTGACGTCGACGAAGTGGCCGGAACTGCCGGTGAAGGAGGCGGGCGGTTTCTGTATCAGGATGAGCGGTCAGGCTAAGGGCATCCTGGAGGGTAAGTTTACCTTGAAGGCGGTGGCGCTGGATAGGGAAGCGGAGCCGAGGGTGCTGCGTTTGAACGAGTCGCTGACGGCGGTGGTATGCGGGAAGATGAAGGGAAGGGAAGCTGTACGGACGGTGAGGAGATATTTAGGGGCAATGATGCGGAGTGCCGGCCTTTTATGGGGTAGAAACCTGATCGAAAGGGAGGAAGCGAATAAAGAAAAAGGACGTGGGGGCACGTCCTTTGTGGAGAGGGGTTATTAGCTCCAGCTGACTCAACCTCAGTTAGCTAAGGAAGGAGATGAAATATTTAGTCTTGTCAGATTGGCACACTATCAATTTTCAGACGGCCCTTTGTTATAATCCTCTCTTTACCTGAACATAAAACAGGCCGTCTTATGGAAGTCATCCAATATCCTAATTCTCCGTTTAAACTCCACCAGCCATTTCCACCAGCCGGTGACCAGCCTACCGCCATTGCCGGCCTGCTCGAAGGGCTTTCAGACGGCCTTGCTTATCAAACCCTCCTCGGCGTAACCGGTTCGGGCAAAACCTACACCATGGCGAACGTCATTGCTCAAAGCGGCCGCCCCGCCATCATCATGGCGCACAATAAAACCCTAGCTGCCCAGCTCTATGCCGAAATGCGCGAGTTTTTCCCCGAAAACGCAGTGGAATATTTCGTCTCCTACTACGACTATTACCAACCTGAAGCCTATGTGCCCAGCCGCGACTTGTTCATCGAAAAAGACAGCGCGATCAATGAACACATTGAGCAGATGCGCCTTTCCGCCACCAAAAACCTGATGACGCGCGACGACGTGATTATCGTTGCCACCGTGTCCGCCATTTACGGTATCGGTGACCCGACCGAGTATCAACAAATGGTGTTGTCCGTCAAAGAAGGCGACACCATTGAGCAGCGCGACATCATCGCCACGCTCGTTTCCATGCAGTACGAACGCGGCGATTTGGACTTCAAACGCGGCAGCTTCCGCGTGCGCGGTGACGTGATTGACGTGTACCCCGCCGAAAGCTCCGAAAACGCCTTGCGCATCAGCCTGTTCGATGACGAAATCGACCGCCTCGATATGTTCGACCCGCTTTCAGGCAGCCTGCACCAGCGCGTCGGCCGCTACACCGTCTTCCCGTCCAGCCACTACGTTACCCCGCGTGACACCGTATTGCGCGCCTGCGAGTCCATCAAAGAAGAGCTGCGCGAACGCATCGAATTTTTCGCTCGCGAACAACGCCCCGTCGAGCAGCAACGCATCGAACAACGCACCCGCTTCGACCTCGAAATGCTCTACGAAATGGGTTTCTGCAAAGGTATCGAAAACTACTCCCGCCACTTCTCCGGCAAAAAAGAAGGCGAACCGCCGCCCACGCTGATGGACTACCTGCCTGACAACGCCATCATGTTCATCGACGAAAGCCACGTTACCGTTACCCAAATCGGCGGCATGTATAAAGGCGACGCATCGCGTAAGCAAAACCTGGTCGACTACGGCTTCCGCCTGCCTTCCGCCCGCGACAACCGCCCGCTCAAATTCCACGAATTTGAAAAAAAGTCATGCCGCAAACCGTCTTCGTTTCCGCTACCCCCGCCAAATACGAAGAAGAACACGCCGGACAAGTGGTCGAACAAGTCGTCCGCCCCACAGGGCTGGTCGATCCCCAAATCATCATTCGCCCCGTCGCCACCCAAGTCGATGACTTAATGAGCGAAATCAACGACCGCATCCAAAAAGGCGAACGCGTGCTCGTTACCACCCTCACCAAACGCATGGCGGAACAACTCACCGACTATTACAGCGAACTCGGCATCAAAGTGCGCTACCTGCACAGCGATATCGACACCGTCGAGCGCGTTGAAATTATTAGAGATTTGCGTCTCGGCCTGTTTGACGTACTCGTCGGCATCAACCTCTTGCGCGAAGGCTTGGACATCCCCGAAGTCTCTCTCGTCGCCATCCTCGACGCCGACAAAGAAGGCTTCCTGCGCTCCCACCGCAGCCTGATTCAAACCATAGGCCGCGCCGCACGCAACGTGAACGGCGTCGCCATCCTGTACGCCGACAAAATCACCGATTCCATGAAAGCCGCTATCGATGAAACTGAACGCCGCCGCGAAAAACAGATGAAATTCAATGAAGAACACGGCATTGTACCGCAGCAGATTAAAAAACAGGTCAAAGACATCATCGACGGCGTGTACCACGAAGAAGACAGCGGCAAAGGCCGTCTGAAAGGTAAAAACAAGGTTAAAGTCGGCGAAATCCACAATGAAGAAGATGCCTTGAAAGAAATTGCCAAACTGGAAAAGGCCATGCAGCAAGCGGCTAGAGATTTGCAGTTTGAAGAGGCGGCGGTGTTGCGGGATAGGATACGGGGGATTAAGGAGGGATTATTGTTTGGAGCCGAGTGATAGAATTTCTTATTTTTAGCTAACATTACATTTGGAACATTACCCATGGATGAACAAAAACAAAACAATTGGAAAAAATTTAAATATTGGCTTTTCTCCGAGGGAGAATTATCGAGAACAAAGAAAAATGCCGCTGAAAAAATGCAAATAAGCATTAGAGTTACTACAAAATGTAGATATAATGCTTCAAAAAGATTAAATAATCATGGGAAGTTTGCATTTTTTTCACAACGACAATTCTTTCATTGGGATTAATTTTTATTCCCCTAATACAAAAATTCAGGAATTAAATTAGCGTTTGATGGTCGGGTATTAAATATGATGTCAACTTTTTAGCCGTTGCCGTATTAGTTTATTCTGTAGTAATTGGGACAGCTAAATATGATTCTCGTGCAGATAGGCTAAATCAGTGTGGCAATCAGCTAAAAAGATTTAACACGAGAGTTTGATAGACTAATGGATTCATCGAATGGAAATCCTGAAAAAGAAAAAAATTGGAAGATTTAAATAAAAGATATTTTTGAAATTATTACCGACACAGAAAAATCATGAAGATGTTGATTATATTTCCGCAACACTAGAAATGCCCCGTGATTACAAGATAACAGGATTTCCATTTTTAAAAAAATACATTGAGATAAGATTACGTCGGTTTTATCCGTATCTATTGCCATCCGCTTTACTTTTATTAGAGATGGTATTCATTACGGATATGATTAACATAACAGCAATCTTAACAAGATATTTGCAGCAAGCGTAGCAACTGTATTTTTCACCCCGTCGGGCAAAAATACCAAAACTCAAATCAAGCCGTTCTGATACCGTTTTCGGTGGTATCGTTTTCGGCAAAGTAATCACGCATCCGGGCATTCAATATCGTCAGCAAGCCGTAGCCCGCTTCCCTACCAACCACGTGCGTGGCTGCACCACACACTCTACCTGCGATGGCACAAACTTTAAAACCAACGTGTAGGGTGTGTGCGATACGCACGCACGCCTTTAACGTTCTCTGAAAACCTCTTAGCGCAAAGGCCGTCTGAAATCCAGTTTTCAGACGGCCTTTATTGTTTATATTGCTTTAAAATCTAGCAGTCAAACTCGGCAATTACCGGTGCGTGGTCGCTGGGGCGTTCTTGGGCGCGGGTTTCTAAGTCGACGGTGACGTCGGTAAGGGTGGCGGCGAGTTCGGGGCTGCTGAGGATGTGGTCGATGCGCAGGCCGAGTTTGCGTTGGAACATGGCGCCGCGGTAGTCGAACCATGTGTAGAACGCGCCTTCGGGGTGGATTTTGCGCAGGCTGTCGGTCAGGCCGAGGTCGAGCAGGGTTTTAAACCATTGTCTTTCGATGGAGGAACAATGGATTTTTTCGTGCCATTTTTCGGGGTCGTAGCAGTCGGCATCGGCCGGGGCGATGTTGAAGTCGCCGAGCAGGACGAGTTTGGGGTGGGCGGCCATTTCGGCACGGACGAACTCGGTCAATGCGGCAAACCATTGTTCTTTGTATTGGAATTTTGGGCTGTCCAGGGCTTCGCCGTTGACGCAATAGACGTTGATGACGCGCACGCCGTTGATGGTGGCGGCGATGACGCGGCGTTGCGGGTCGTCGGGGAGGGCGGGCAGGCCGCAATGTACGTCTTGCGGTTCGTGGCGGCTGATGATGGCGACGCCGTTGTAGGTTTTTGGCCGCTCCAGACGCAGTGCCAGCCCATTATTTGCAGGGCGGCGGCCGGGAATTTGTCTTGGTCGAGTTTGAGTTCTTGTAAGGCGAGTATGTCGGCTTGGTGGTCGGCCAGCCAGTTTTGTACTTGGGGCAGGCGGACGTTGAGGGAATTGACGTTCCAAGTGGCGATTTTCATGATGTTTCCGTGTGTGCTGTTGGGTGGGAAGGCGGCGGATTGCGCCTGTGGGCATGGGCGGTATTGTATAGTGGATTGGTTTATTTTTCGATATGGGTTAAAAGTGGCAGGCCGTCTGAAAGCTGATGTTTCAGACGGCCTTGATGTTGTGATGTGGAATAATTTGTTTATTCGGCTTGGTCTTTGAGTGTGCGCAGGGTATTGAGGATGGTGGTGGCTTCTTCGGAGATGAGGCGGTATTCGATGATGCGGTGGTAGCGCGTGAAATCGATGATGCCTTCGGTGCGCAGGCGTGCGAGGTGGTTGGCGATGCCGGTCGGGGAGGAGTCGAGTGCCTGTGCCAGTTCGGTAATGCTGCGGTCGCCGTCAAGCAGCAGAAAAAGAATGGCCATGCGTTCGGGGTTGCCAATCAGTTTGAGAATGGTAGAGAGACGCTTGATTTCCATATTATTGTTCCTTTTGTCTGTTATATGAATGCTTGATTTAGGTTAAATTTGGATGATTGTAGTTTTTATTAAGATTAACCTTATAATTCAAACTCTTACCTTGCAGTGTACACGGTTTTTGTAAAATTTGAGGGCATTGTTTTTGCAATTTTTTTGTTCATTTTCGATATTTTTGCTTCGGTTGCGAAACTGGATTGAAAAGAGATGAAAAAGGCCGTCTGAAATGTTCCGTTGCAGATGATTTTGCTGACGGATGTTTCAGACGGCCTTTAATCGGTTTTTAAGTTGTTTTTTTCTTTTTATGTTTGTTTGGAATCAGCCGATTGATTGTTTTTAAACAAATAAAAAGATTTTATGATTCTATGCTTAGGACTACACGCCAAGGGCTTGTCAGACGCTTGGACGTGTTGTCGAAATGCGACTACTTTTTCTTCCAGCCTGCGGTCATGGCGAAGGTGATGGGGTCGTAGTATTTCGGCAGCTTGGACGGAATGCCGACATCGTTACGGTACACGACGCGGTAGCGGTCGGCGAACCAGTTTGGAACGATGGTGTATTGGTGGCGGATCAGTCGGTCGAGTGCGCGCGAGGTGGTTTGCAGCTCTTGGCGGTTGGTAAAGCTGTTGAAATGGGTCAGCAGTTTTTCGACCGCAGGATGACAGACGCCGGATAGATTGCGGCTGCCTTCGGTTTTGGCGGCGGCGCAGCTGAAGTAGTCGTATTGCTCGTTGCCGGGACTTTCGCTGTTGCCGTAGTAGCCGGTGGTTACGTCAAAATCGAAGTCGTTCATGCGTTTTTGGTACACGGCGGAATCGGCGGTACGCACGTTCATGGTAATGCCGATTTTGGCGAGGTCGCGCTGCCATTTGGCGGTAATGCGTTCGTAGTTTTTGCTTGGTGCAAGGAATTCAAAGGTCAGCGGTTTGCCTTGTTTGTCGACTGCTTTTGCCGTTTTTTTGTATTGATAGCCGCCTTTTTCAAGCAGGGCACGTGCTTTGAGCAGGTTCGGGCGCACGCCCAGTTTGGGATCGGTAACCGGCGGCATAGGGACGTCTTGATCCAATACGCCGTCGGGCAGCTTGGTGCCCAATGATTTGAGTAATGCAGTTTCCGCGCTGTCCGGCTTGCCGGTTGCGGCCATGGTGCTGTTGGTGAAAAAGCTGTCGGTGCGGCGGTATGCGCCGTAGAAGATGCGGCTGTTGACGCTTTCGTAGTCGAAGCTTTCAATTAAGGCGCGGCGGACGTAAATATTGTCCAAGGGCTTGTGGCGCATATTGATGACGAAGCCTTGCATGCCGGCGGTGCTGTTTTGTACCCATTCGTGTTTGGACAGATTGCGTTTTTTGAGGACTTCGTCGGAGTAGGCGCGCGCCCAGTTGCGGGCGACGTTTTCTTGTACGAAGTCATATTGGCCGCCTTTCAGTCCCTCGATGCGGACAACTTCGTCTTTGACGTATTTGATGCGGATGTGGTCGTAGTTGTAGCGGCCTTTGCGCACGGGCAGATTTTGAGCCCAGTAGTTTTTGTCACGGACAAACTCGCTGATACGGCCGTTTTCGGCTTTGGCAAAACGGTAGGGGCCGGAGCCGATGGGCAGGCTGTTGGGTGCGGCTGCCAGGCCTTTGGGATAGCTTTTATGCGAGAAGACGGGCAGGCTGCCGAGAATCATGTGCAATTCTGAGTTGCGCTGCTTGAAACGGAACACGACGGTGCGATCGTTGGGCGTTTCCACTTTGGCCACGTCGCTCCAGTAGAAGTGGTACATGGGGGCGGCGGCTTTGTCTTTGGTCAGGATATTAAATGAAGCGGCAACGTCTTTGGCCAAAACGGGGTCGCCGTTGTGGAATTTGGCTTTAGGGTTGATTTTGAAGGTAACGGAAAGGCCGTCCGGCGCCAGGGCGATGTCTTCGGCAATCAGGCCGTAAACGGCGTAAGGTTCGTCCATGCTTTGCTCGGTCAGGGTGTCGAGCGTCAGCATACTGATGCCGTATTCGTGGTTGCCTTTGAGGGTAAAGGGGTTGAGCGTGTCAAAAGCACCGAGGAAAGGCGTGGTAAATGAGCCGCCTTTGGGAGCGTTGGGATTGACGTATTCGAAAGCGGTGAAGTTGGCCGGATATTTGGGTGGTTGGCCAAGGCCTACGCCGTGGGCGGCAAAGGCGGCAGATGGAATCAAACCGAGCAGAGAGAGTAGGGCTGGTGTTTTCATCTATTTTTCCTTGTAGGTCGAATGTAGTATTCAGTAGTGTGACGATTATAGCAAAGGCCGTCTGAAACTTGATATTTTTGGTTTCAGACGGCGTCAGGTTTAAGAGGATTGTTTTTTCGTATGGGCGCCGAACTCGGCAAGCGTCATGTTCAAGGTTTCCAAGCAGGGCTGCATGATGTGGTCAACCGTTTGATTGACCTGTCTTTGTTGAGCGTTTGCGGACGGTAGACGAAGAGTTTGAACAGCTCTGCCAAGTCGATGGACTCCGCACCCATTTTCAAGACCCAGCCCTGACGGCCGGAATAGACATATCCGTGCTGCGCCAGTTTTTCCAAAAGCTCGCCCAATTCGTCAAAGCCCATATTGATATGCCGTCTGAACTCCTGTACCGGCAATGCCTTGCCGTTTTGTTGGGCAGAATCGAGCAGCAGCAGGATTTTCAATACATCGTCAAAGCGGCCGCGCGCATCCAGACTGCGGCGGAACGCTTCGCCGCGCCAGTAGGACAGGGACGAGGTCAAAACCGCGCCGCCCAATACCAGCGTCCATAACAGGTTGAGCCACAACAGGAAAAACGGTACTGCGGCAAATGCGCCGTAAATCGATTTGTAGCCGTCAAAGTTGCCCATGTACCAAGCGAATAAAAAGCGTGCCGTTTCCAAGCAAAACGCCGTTACAGCCGCGCCGACCAAAGCATGGCTGGCAGGCACAAAACGGTTGGGTACAAAGCGGTATAAGCCCCACAGCAGCACCGTAATAAATGAAACCGTAGTGATGACCCTCAGCCATTCCGAGCCGCCTACTACTTGCACCTGGCTGATTACAACCGACAGGCCTACGCCCAAAGACAAAGGCCCAAACGTCAGCAACGCCCAATACACCAAAAACTGCATCATCCAAGGCCGTTGCGAATTGACGCGCCAAATCCGGTTGAACGCATTGTCTATCGTCCGAATCAGCATCAGCGAGGTTACGACCAACATCACACTGCCGATGGCCGTCAGCTTGGTGGCCTTATCGCGGAACGCATTGATGTAGTCGAACACCATATCCGCACCCTGCGGCACAATGGTGCGGTTGATAAAAGAGACAAATTCCCCCGACCATTGGTCGAAACGGGGAAGGCCGAAGCGATGACGACCATCACCGTCAACACGGGCACCAAAGCCAAAAGCGTCGTAAACGTCATGCTTGCCGCTACCTGCGGTACACGCTCCTCATCAAAACGGCGCACGACAAACCAAGCGAACGCCACGCTTTTACTCTTTAAAAAACCTTGCCACCATTGCGAAAACGGCATAACCTTTTCCCACTTTTAAATTGAAATTTCTTCTTTTCAGACGGCCCAAGTATTTAAAAGGCCGTCTGAAACCTGACAGCATTGTAACGGAAACCCCAAATGAACCCAAATCCTCTGAAAAATCCTCGTTCTCTTTTATTCCCAAAATGGCAGCACGCGCAACCTTGCCCGCCAAATCGCACGCGGTATCGAAAGCGTGGACGGTTGCGAAGCCGTGTTGCGTACCGTTCCCAAAGTTTCCACCGTTTGCGAAGCCGTTGAAAAAGACATTCCCGACGAAGGCGCGCCCTACGCGACTGCCGACGACCTCAAAAATTGCGCCGGCCTCGCGCTCGGCAGCCCGACACGTTTCGGCAATATGGCCGCCGCAATGAAATACTTTATCGACGGCACCATTCCCCTTTGGCTCGGCGCAGAACTCGTCGGTAAACCTGCCACCGTATTCACCAGCACATCTTCGCTGCACGGCGGCCAAGAAAGCACCTTGCTGACCATGATGCTGCCCCTGTTGCACCACGGCATGGTCATCAGCGGCATTCCATATACCGAATCCGCGCTCAGCAATACCCAAAGCGGCGGCACACCTTACGGCGCAAGCCATGTTTCGGGTCATGACAGCAAACTGGCATTGACTGCCGAAGAAAACGATATTGCCTTCGCACAAGGTAAACGTTTGGCAGAATTAGCACGAAAATTGGCAGACTGATTTTTTGTGATAAAAAGATTGAGGCCGTCTGAAAACCTGATGACGCGGGTTTTCAGACGGCCTTTCTAGTTAATTATGATTAGTCTTAAAGAAATATTTTTTTAATGAAACAAACTACTTAGAAAAATAGTGATTAGAACATAGTTTCATCAGACTACATCTTTTTGATAGAATCTGCCACCAAATTGAAACATCAGCTAATTGGAGAGGCTATGTCACTACCTGTATTTTCCTATGGCAAATTAAGCTTTGCCGTCAGTCTGGCTTTGTGTTCGGCGTATTCTTTCGCAACCGAAGTAGAAAATAGCCAGCCGCAAGAACGTGTCGATTTACCGACAGTTACCGTCCAAGGTGTCGGTAAACAGACTACTTCCAACTACACCATTCCCGCTTCCTCCGCCGCGACAGGCATCCGCCTGACCCAGCGCGAAACACCGCAGTCCTTGTCTGTCGTTACCGAAAAACAAATGGACGACCAAGGTTTGGATACCTTGCAGGACGTGTTGAAACAAACACCGGGCGTGTTCCACAGCAAAATGGGTAACAACGTATCCGGTCACAGCCAGTTTATTTCGCGCAGTCAGGCGATTGACAGCATTTCCGTGGACGGTGCGCCCAAATTCCTTTATGACGGTAAAGCCATCCGCCGCGGTACCAACAATCTGGACAGCACATTGTACGAACAAGTCGTCGTCGTGCGCGGCGCAAGCGGTTTGTCCAACGGCGGTATGGGAGAGCCGGGCGGTACGGTCGCTTTGGAACGCAAAAAACCGACTGCCAAACCTGCCATCAGCGTAGAAGCCGGTGTCGGTTCGTGGAACCACTACCGCTTCGTCCTTGATGCCAATCAGCCTTTGAATGCAGACAATACCTTGCGTGGCCGCGCTATTTTGGTCAGCGACCACGGCGGCGATTACCTGCCGAACACATCGCGCCATAATCACACGTTCTACGGTACTTTGTCTTACGATATCACGCCGCAAACCCAATGGCGCCTCGGTACGGAAATACACCGTTTCCGCAATACCGGCAGCTCGCGTTTCAGCTATCTGACCGCAGCAGGTTCGCGCCGTACTGGATTCATACCGTTTGAGTCTTCGCCGCGCAGCAATTCGTCCGCACGCTGGGCATACGGCAAAGACAACAGTGCCGAAGTATTCACTTCCCTCAACCATGAGTTTGACAACGGCTGGAAACTGACAGGCGATTACAGCCATGTTTCGGGTAAAAACGACATTGTTTCAGGCATTGCCGGTACTTTTGTCATTAATTCCGATTACTCCGCGCTCTTTACATCCGACCGCGACCGTAGCAAATACCGCGATCAGAATTTTGCGCTGGCCTTGGACGGCCATTATCCAGCGTTGGGCCGCTCGCACGAGTTCAATGTTGGCATCAGCTATCAGGACAACAAAGAAAACCTGTCTTTCTATGAAGAAGGCGAGTCGATGATTCCTGATTTGCGCCTCTTTAACGGCAATATCTCCAAACCCGATATGCCGTATCTGCGCGATGGTTTTTCACGCATGAAAAACCTGTCGGTTTACGGCTCGACCCGTTTCAAACTGACCGACAAGCTTGCCTTTATCGGCGGCAGCCGTTTTGTGGATTGGCGTTACCGTTACAGCACCAGCCGTAACAAATTCGCACACAGCAGCCACAAACAAAACGTTTTCATTCCTTATTTGGGCGTAACCTACGACATCGGCGACAATCTGACCGCCTATGCGTCTTACACCACCATTTTCCGTCCGCAAGTGCGTTACCTGACCAAAGACGGCGCAGCGCTCAAACCGCAGCGCGGCAAAACTTACGAGACCGGTTTGAAAGCTTCATGGTTTGAAGGCCGTCTGAATGCTTCCGCTTCCGTCTTTATGAACAAACGCGACCATTTGGGCGTGGTTGCAGGCAAATTCGCGAATGGCGAGGAATACTACCGCGCAGCCGACAACACCACAACAAAAGGCGTGGAGCTCTCTATCGGCGGCCGCCTGAGCGACAAATGGCTGCTGAATGCGTCTTATGCACGTTCTAAAATCAAAGACAGCGAAGGGGTTCAACTGCATCCGTCTTATCCCGTTCATTTGTTCAAACTCTTTACCGCGTATGACGTAACCGACCGTTTGAACCTGGGTGCCAACGTCAACTGGCAAAGCCGCAGCCATACGCTGGACGAATACCCTGCAGACATCAATCCGGCCGCCGCCGCCGCATTGACCCAACGTCCGTACGCAACGCTGGACTTGACCGGTCATTACAAAATCGGCAAATCCACCCGCATCAGTTTGGACTTTGAAAACGTCTTTAACAAACGCTATCGCACCATGCCGGATATTCACGTTTACGGCACGCCGCGTAGCGTGACTGCAACGGTTAAACATACGTTTTAATTGAAAAGAAAAGTAGAGTAGGCCGTCTGAAAACCTGAGTGATCGGGTTTTTCAGACGGCCTGAATATTTTCTGACATATTGTTTTATGTCGAACCTGACTAAAAATTGCTCGGGATATTGAGCAAAGAAATCAAAATGACAGACGCAAAAAAGACCGGAACATATCCGGTCTTTTTAATGGTTTCGCACTTACGCTTTATGACCTTTCGCTTCGGCAAGCAGTGCTAGTAATTCTTCAGTTGTATCCCAACCGATGCAGGCATCCGTAATACTTTGACCGTAAACTTCAGGCTTATCCTGACGGCCTTCAACCAAGTGGCTTTCCACCATCACGCCCATGATGTTTTCTTCACCGGCTTTCAGCTGCTCCGCAACATCGCGCGCCACATCCATTTGTTTGCGGAAGTCTTTACGGCTGTTGGCATGGCTGCAGTCCACCATCAGTTTGCTGCTCACGCCGGCTTTTTGAAGCTGCGCAACTGCGTCTTTAACGTGTTCCGCGCTGTAATTAGGCTCTTTACCGCCGCGCAAAATCGCATGGCAGTCAGGGTTGCCGCTGGTGTGGACAATCGCAGAATGACCGGCTTTGGTTACAGACAAGAAGTGGTGCGGATGATTGGCGGCACCGATGGCGTCGATGGCGATTTTCAGATTGCCGTCCGTACCGTTTTTAAAACCGACAGGGCAGGAGAGGCCGCTGGCCAATTCGCGGTGAACCTGGCTTTCAGTCGTACGCGCACCAATCGCGCCCCAAGAAATCAGGTCGGCGTAGTATTGCGGCGTAATCATGTCCAAGAATTCAGTCGAAGCAGGCATGCCCATTTCGTTCAAAGTCAGCAACAACTGACGCGCTTGGCGCAGGCCGTAGTTGATGTCAAACGTACCGTCCAAGTGCGGATCGTTAATCAAACCTTTCCAGCCAACGGTTGTACGCGGTTTTTCAAAATACACGCGCATCACAATCAGCAGCTCTTGCTCATATTTTTTGCGCAAGGGCAGCAATTTTTGCGCATATTCAACCGCCGCCTTAGTATCGTGAATCGAACATGGGCCGATGATGACCAGTAAACGGTTGTCGCGACCGTGAACCAAATCCGAAATCTCATGACGTGTTTTATAAACCAAATTGGCAACGTGAGGCGTAACAGGCAGCTCATACAAATGCGCGATTGGAGGGAGTAACTCTTTGACTTCTTTGATTTTAATATCGTCGGTAGGGTGGTGTTGGGACATGATAAACTCTCTTGTTTATTTTTTTGGTACAGGTTACAGGTTTTAGCGGAATTAAACAAGGCTTAGTTTTTTTATCTTAGCAATTTTATTCTAAAATTTCTTTATTTTTAATTATTTTATAGAATTTAAAAATTAGTTTGTTTATAAAAATTAATATTTAATGCTATTTAAAAAAATTTCATTTATATAATAAAGGGTTTTGAGTTTTTTTATCAAAATACAGGCCGTCTGAAAAATTTCAGACGGCCTGAAAGTCTCATATAGACCAAAAAAATTGAGAAGCGTGGAGGCTATCGGTATTGTTCCAGTAAGGGTGAAGAGAAAGGAGTCCAATACACGCCTTTAAGGCCGCTTTCAACCAATTTGTCATTCAGCCAAGTGTTACAAGTATTGAATAAATGATAGCGCCCTTTGGCTTCGTAAAAAGCATCGTTAGACTGATGATGAATTCCTTTTAGCAAGATGGGTTGCCCATTTTTTTGTTGAAAACCGGCCAAGAGCGATTTTGTTAAATCCCTGTATTGCTCAGGCGTGACCAAAAATTTGACGACGTGGCTATTTTCTCGTGGTTCAAAAGGATAATAAGTAACATGAATCAGCGTACGGTTCAGCCCGCTTAATGCACCTAAAGCATTGGAGAACGTCAAATCTTTCCACTCATGTGTGTATAAATAAAAATTGCGCTCCCCCCAGCCTAAACCTATATGCGTTATTTGAGGATTAGTAGAAAGCGTGTCTTTTGGATTGACGACATTCGACCAATCAAAAATATCATTCTTCAGCGGCATGACTACATCAGTATGCACGCCGTTACTGACTAAAAATAAAGTAATTTCCCCTTTGGGCTGCTCTTCATTACGCGACAATGAAGCCATCATCCAAGCAGACAAAAAATACAATAGGGCAAAAATAGGGATGATCAGCGCTATTTTGCCGATTTTCTTGAGGATGTGAAGGAAGGAACGCATTCGTTTTTTTAAGGCGATTAAGTTTGAAGGTGTGTATTTTCCATTAAATTTGTATTTTTCATTAGAAATGAATAGATGGTATCTTGCGATTAATGATAAAAATGGTTGTTTAATTTAATAAAAGAAAGGCCGTCTGAAATATCCAGACAGCCTTTCTTTTTATTAAAAACGGGATACTAAATCTCATCTCAATCTATGTTGTAAACGATTGATTATTTTGTAGAGCTGCTGACCTGTTTCATCCAGGCAAACAGTTCGTCCAAGTCATAATCGCCGCCGTGTCCGACATCCCAAGGCAGGGCGTAATCGACGGTGTAGCCGTTGTTTTGCAGCTTGGCGGCTAATATGGCGGAGACTGCCAGCGAGGTATCGCGGTCGTTGGTGCCGACGCGGATGCGCCAGTTTTATGGCAGGTTCGCGCCCGGTTTGCCGATGTAGTTGAGCGGGTTCATGATTTTGATGGTTTCTTCGTCCGCGATTTCGGCGTTGGAGGCGGTGTTGTGTTGCATGGAGAACGCGGTGAAGTGGCGTTTGTCGACGGTATTGGTGCCGAAGAGTTGGTTTTCGCCTGTGCTTAAATCTACGCCGTCAAAGGCCGGCGGTGTTTTTTGGCGGCCGGCGGCTTTGGCGTAGGCATCGAAATCGACGGAGACGATTTTGCCTTTGCGGACGGTCAGCCAAGTGCGGTCGCTTAGGTTTTTGCCCTGCATCAAGCTGGGCTTGTGCGGATTTGGCAATTAAAACCGGCAATATGGTTTTAAAGCTGCCGTTGCCTTGGGGCATCCAACGTCAGGGGTTTTGCCTTCGGGGGATTTCAGGTTCAGGCTGTTGAGGTATGCAGGGTATAGGGGTTTGAGGAGGTTGGACAGTTTTTTCTCTTCATCGGTCAGTGTGCCTGCGACCAGCTCGCGTTTGACGCGGTAGTCGAGCATGGAAATGTTCATTTTTTTGTAGTCGTTGATACCGTTGAACTGCCATTCGTAAGCCATGTCGGCATGGTCTAAATCGGTAATCGGGCAGTAGGCGGATACGGCGAAAACTTTGTCGCTGCCGTCTGCCGCGCCTAAGGCTTTGAGGTGGTTTTCGTAATCTTTTTGGTCGGCTGTTGCGCCTAAGAGGGCGGACATCGCGCCGCCTGCGCTTGTGCCGTTGGAAATGATTTTTTCGGCATCGCCGGGCATAACTTTGTCGTTGGCTTTCAGATAGCGGACGGCGGCTTTCAAATCAACGATGGCGGCAGGTGCTTTGCCGGTGGGTTCTGTCCGGCCGCATGCGCCAGGAGATGCGACGACGTAGCCTTTGGAGAGGGCAACCAGGGCGGCGTTAGGCGATTTTTGGCCGTCTTCAGGCTCGCCGCGTTTGCCTTCTAAAGCGGGTTTGCCCGGTTCGGCAGGCATATATCCGCCGATTTGGTTGGGCAGGAAAATCGGTGCGGTTTCGGCATTGAAACCGTCTATCTCGCCGCCGTTGTAATAGGCTTCGGGTACATAAATATTGATGATTTCGTAACGGGTATCGACAGGATTGCGGACGTAAACCACGCCTTCGTAAGCGCGGAATTTGATGGCTTGACCGTTCACTTCGATGCTTTGTTCGGTGTATTTTTGTTTGGAGAAGTCTAGGTCGTAGGTGTCTGCGGTTTTGACGGAAGCGCAGGCGCTCAATCCCAGCGCGACAGAAACGGATAAGAGGGTTTTGTTTAGGGCGTTCATCATCATACTTTCTGAAGAGGTAAGCGGATATGATAACGAATACTCAGGCCGTCTGAAACGCCAAGTCGGGTTTCAGACGGCCTGATTTCTTTGTAGCGTTATGTAGTGTTGTACGTTACGTCGTAAAGTAATATGGGCTTAAACTTCATCTATTTGATAAATATGAATTTAATAAGACATTATGCCTTAAAAAATCTATTTATCCGGTATCTGTAAAAGTTGAATCTGTCTTGTAAATCAATATGCAGGACAGGCATTTTTGCTTTATCTACAGATTGATTCTACTTGTCAGAACGTTTTGCTCAATTCGACAAACATTTTGGTTTTGCCGTATTCGTAGAACTTGTCGTTGCTCCATGTTTTGTTGTGGGCAATGGTCAGGTGCGGGGTGATGCCTTTGAAATGGAGGGCGCGGTGCCATACGCTCAGGGAGGCGGAGGCTTCTTTGTCGCGGCGGTTTTGTTCGTTGCTGAAGAAGGCGGGGGCTTGGTAACGGCGTTGGGCGGCGCTGAGGCGTAGGACGGTGGAGAGGCCTTTGGGCCATTCTTGTCCCCATGTGGTGCGCAGGGCGTAGCGGTTGAAGCTGTCGCTTTTGTCGTCGCGGTTGCGTTCACGGTAGAGGTCGATACCGGCTACCCAGTATTGGCGCGCGTTGCGGTAGTAGACGATGGAATTGCTGAGCAGTTGGCTGGTATTGTCGGAATGTTCGCGGCGGCTGTTTTTCAGACGGCCTGCTTCAAATGCGCTGAGGGTTTGCAGCTTGGGTTGCCACCAATGGTTGTAGTGGAGGCGTGCGCCGTTGGTGTAGGTGTAGGGGTCGTTGCCGTAGAAGCGGCGTTCGTGGAACGGGGTAATGCCGATATCGCTGCGTTGGTCAGCATAGCCGATGCCTGCCGAGAAGCGTGTGGTGAGGTCGTTGTAGTTGGTGTGTTTGGGATAGATTTTGCCGTAATGGTCTGCGCCTGCCGTGGCATAGAAGCCGCGTGGCAACGACCATTTTTCTGCACCGATTTGGTAGTGGACGGCGGTGGCATCGATGGGTTCGGGGAATGTCCAACCACGGAAGCAGTCGTCGTCGGGATAGACAAGGCGCACGGCGCGGCATTGTTCGTCGCTCAGGTAATTGCCCAGACGGCGTTGGCCGGGAGCTTGGTTGATGTTTTGTTCGCGTGTGATGTTCAAGCCGGCGTTGAATTGCCATGAGTCGCGTTCGCGCAGGGCTTTGCGGTAGGTTTCGAGGCGTTCTTGCAAGGCGGGTGGGAGGGATTCGGTTTGCAGTTTGTCGAACTGATCGGCTGCGGCTTCGTTTTGTTTGTCTTCAAACAAGGCGGTTGCAAGCTGCCAGCGGACGGCGGAGGCGTCGGGCTGCTCGGCGATAAAGCGGCGGTAATGGCCGACAGCTTCGGCGGCGCGCCCTTCGGATTGGGCAAGCAAACCTTTGGTAGAGCGCGCCATGGCGCGGTCGTGTTCGGGCCATTGTTCGTAAATGGGCAAAATGGCTTTGATGCCGGGGGATGTTGTGGGCGACGACGGCGGAATACATGGCGCGTGCCAGCAATTCGGTGTTGGCAAGCAGGATGTCGGCATCGACGTTGATGATTTTTTCAGACGGCCTGTTTGTCTGCTCGGCAGGGATGTCGTGCGCTTCGGGTTGCTGGGGTTCGGCTGTGTTGACTTGAAGCTCGGGTTTCACATCAGGTGGTACATCGGCGGCGTGAAGGGAAAGGGGAAGGATGGTGAGGAGGAGCAGACGTTTTTTCATGGCAATGTTTGGAATGTTATCGGTATAAGTGGGCAGATTGTACAGTGTTTTGAGTCGGAAATTTTGCAAACCGATTGCCATTTTATCCGATAAAGACGACAAAAGGCCGTCTGAAACCCGATGGGATTTCAGACGGCCTTTGTTTGCGAGTCGGATTTAGTTTTTGTCCAAGTCCAAATCGGCTTTGTATTCGATACGGCCTTGGCCTTTGTCTTCGATGGAAACGTCCAGCTCTTGTTTGCCGCGTTTGAATTTCAGATCGGCATCGTCGTGTTTGATTTCTGACTCAACCACATGGAAACCCTTGCTGCGCGCGTGGGCGATCACTTTTTGGCCAAGGAAGGAATGGAATTGCGTTGGCCGGAAAGTTCGGCTTCGTATTCAAATTCGCCGTCGCCTTGATGATCGGCTTTGATGGTGTGCGCGCCATCCGGACGGTAGATTTCGGAAGGCAGCGGGGAGGCGAATGCCGTGGCGGAGAAAAAGAGCCAAAATGCCGGTGGCCAGTAACGATTTTGCTTTGGTCATCGGTTTTCCTTTCTGAAAAGGGTTTTGAGAACGACATCATCTTATCGGCATGCCTGAGGGGCGGCAAGCGGATAAACTCGATTTTACGCGCGGCTACATGATTTGTTTGGAAGGCGTTGATTCTTTGCCTTGGGCTGGTGTTTGCTTGCAGAAAAATACTGAAAGTAAAGGCTTAGCCGAGAAGGAACAATTCGCCGCCGTGTGCCTTCAGCCATTGTTTGGCTTGATCGACATGCGGTGTGAACGAGCGGGTCAGAGCCCAAAATGCAGGGCTGTGGTCGGGGTGGCGCAGGTGGGCGAGTTCGTGCAGGCAGACGTAGTCGGCGACATATTCGGGCGCGCCGATGAGTCGCCAGTTGAGGCGGATACCGGTGGTGTGGCGGCATACACCCCAGAAGGTTTTGGCGTTGGAAAGGGAAATGGCGCTCGGGGTCAGGCGGGTGGTTCGGATATGGCTTTCGAGGCGCGGCAGTAGATACTCGCGCGCACGCTCGTGCAGGAAGCGGCGCAAATGGGTGAGTTGGGCGGCGGTTTCTTTTTCGGGTAACAGGATTTCAGACGGCCTGATTTGGATGTGGTTTGCAGTGTGGACGGACAAGGCTGTCTGAACGCCTTGATACCAAATCCATTCGGGAAGCGTGTCGGTAGGTGTTTGCCGAGCCGGTGTTTTGTTTAGGGTACGGCGCAGGATGGCTTCGTTGTCGTTCAGCCATTGGGTAAAGGTGCGCTGGGTAACAAACGGAGGGATATTGATGCTGACGGTATCGGCGGAAACGGGGCGCAAGATGAGGTTTTTCTTGGCACTGCGTTTGAGCTGGATATGAATGGTCAGGCCGTCTGAAAGGGTGTGGGTATGGAGGCGGGGCATGGTGTTGAGAAAAATATTGGACGGCATGGAAAGGGCGGGCATAGCGGCCCACCCGATGGAATGATTTATTTGGTTTTGGGCGCGAACGGGCCTTGTCCGGTAATCAGGGGCTGTTGGCTTTCGATCCATTGCTCGCATTGGGCCATGAGTTCGGCTTCATTGCCGTTGTTGTGGGCAATGGGTTTGCCGATGATGACGCTGACCGTTCCGGGGTATTTGAGGAAGGAGTTGCGCGGCCAAAACTCGCCGCTGTTGAGCGCGACGGGGACGATGTCCATCTCGAACATTTTTGCCATGCGCGCGCCGCCGAGTTTGTAGCGGCCTTTTTCACCGGGCGACAGGCGTGTGCCTTCGGGGAAAATGGTAATCCAATAGCCTTCGTTTTTACGCGCAAGGCCTTGTTCTAAAAGTTGTTTGTTGGCTTCGCGGCTGTTGCTGCGGTCGATGCCGATGGTTTTAACCAGTTTCAAGCCCCAGCCGAAGAAAGGGATTTTGAAGAGTTCGCGTTTGGCAACATAGACTTGAGGCGGAAAAATCTCTTGCAGGGCGAGGGTTTCCCAGCCGCTTTGGTGTTTGGCGCAAATGATGGCAGGGTGGTCGGGAATGTTTTCCGCGCCGCTTAAGGTGTAGTTCAAACCGATGATGTGCTTGAGCGACCAGTTGAGGATACGCACCCAAACTTGCGCCATTTTGTGTGCACCGCCTTGGAAGGGCAGGGCAAGCAGCATAAAGGGGAACAGTAAAATAATGCTAGAGGAAAGGATGAACCAGTAAATCAGGTTGCGGATAATCAGCATATCGGGGAAAAAGTCTGTCAGTTTGAAGGCCGTCTGAACACCGTTGTCGGCTGGTTTCAGACGGCCTTGTCGTTTATAGGATGGCTTGCGCGGCTTCTTCGATTTGTGTGTTTTCACGCATGATGTATTGCGAGAAAGCGAGCAGGTTGTCGAAGACTTGGGTGTGTTCGGGCAGGTCTTGCTCGTGTTTGGCCAGCGTTTTTTTGCCTTTGCCGGTCAGGACGAGCGCGGATTTGCCGCCTGCGGCATCAATGGCTTGCAGGTCGCGCAGGCTGTCTCCGACCAGCCAGGTTTCGGCGGCATTGGCCTTGAAGCGTTCGATGATGTCGATAATCATGCCGGGCTTGGGTTTGCGGCATTCGCAGTTGTCGGCGGCAGTGTGCGGGCAAAACCAAATGCCGTCGATGGTACCGCCTGCTTGAACGGCAAGGCGGTGCATTTTTGCGTGCATTTCGGTCAGGTCTTGCACGGTAAAGTATTTGCGGCCGATACCGGATTGGTTGGTGGCCACGGCGATGGTGTAGCCTGCCTGCGTTAAAAAGGCGATAGCATCCATGCTGCCTTCGATGGGAATCCATTCGTCAACGGATTTGACGAAATCGTCGCGGTCTTGGTTGATGACGCCGTCGCGGTCGAGGATGATGAGTTTCATGGTGTTCCTAAATATTGTTTTCAGACGGCCTTCAACATATTGAGAGTCTGGTCGATATGATGCGCTAAGGTGGGATTATAGGTTAATGCCTTCATAGGAGAGGTAATTTTGTGTTTTCCCTGTTGTTTGAGAGAAACCGCTTGAGTGATGGCTTGTGCCAGTGTTTCTGGGTTTTGACGTGAGAAAAATAAACCCTGCATCTTCGTTCATGACTTCGGTACATGCTATATTGTCGGAGAAAAACAACTCGGGTTCCGCACAAAATAGATTCTATGCCAACCAGTCCGAATGGTTCGTACAGTGATGCCATGATAGTGAAGTCAGCAGCTCGGTAAAGTTCAGGCATATTTTTGCAGAAACCAAGCTCAATAACGTTGTTCATTGGTCGAGGTAAGGGCGATCCGGCAACAGCCAGTTTGATGGGTAAATCGGTATGCTCGAAAAATTCTGCTAATAAATCTAAGCCTTTTTCGGGTATGTCCGGTTGATGGAAATAGGAAAAATAGTTTCGTCGTCTTTTGAATCCGTATCTCGCACGAGTTGCAGGAATTTCTTCCGGTTTGGTGTAGAAGCGTGCAGTATCGGCAGGTGGATGGATAACATGGATTTTTCAGAAGGCACCCCATAGAGGTTGATCAACTCGTGTTGCATCAGGTGTGAATGCGCCATGATCAATTTTGCTGTTAAGTAGTTGGTACGGTTACGCCGAATGATGAGTCTATCAAGTAAGTTTGGGGTTTTACCCATGTTGTGCAGGTAACCTAAATGTGTACCGCCGCAGACAAAGATATCAGCATAATCACTAGGATTGCAGGCAATAAGGGGAATATTTCTGTTTTGCCGAAGCTTGGCCAATTGCATACTGAAGAAAAAAGGGCGCAACTTTTTTGGAATCTTTTTTTGATTGACGTGATGCGTATCAACTTGGCGGTATTCAGGAACCGTTGTATCGATTTGTGCAGCAAAGACTGTAGGTTTGAGGCCGTGTGCGCTTAAAACCACGGACAAGGTCGAAGGTGTAGCTTTCCATGCCTCCTCCTGGACGGAAGCAGTTAATAGCAATGTCGATAGAATAGTTCGGCTTCATTGTGTGGATTCTTTCGAATATTTTTCTGCTTTCAAACTGCTTTGCCATTTTTCAAAGGCCGTCTGAAAAACGGGTGTCAGTTTGGCGAAGGTTTCCGGGGTGTTTTTGACGTGGTAGAAGCCGCCGAGCGAGGGCGTGTCGAGGGCGAGGACGTAGTCTTCCATAAATGCGCCGTAGCCGTCTTCTTCGTCGGTGTAGTAGAACTCGGTAAACCGTTGGCCGAGTTCGGTAAAGTCGTCCGCCGTTAATGCGCCGTCCATGTGTTTGAGCAGAAAGTGCCGTCCGCTGATTTTGCCCGAGGCCATGGCGGCGAAGTCAGCCGCGGTTTCGGGGGCGGTTTGCCAGACGGGGTTGACGAGGCCTGCATGCGCCGCCCACTGCCAGTACATGCCGATATGGGTGGCGGCGTTTTCGGGTGGGAGCTGGTCGGGATAGTCTTCGTCGAGATGGAAGCGGATATTGTCGTACATGGACGGTGTTCGTTGGGGGAAAGGGGGTATTGTAGCGGAAAATAATGAATTAGGCCGTCTGAAAGAGGGTGTTTCAGACGGCCTTAAGGGAATTTAACCTTTAAATACAGGGACAAGTTCCATTTGGCTCAGTATTTGGGCGGCAATGTTGATGATGCCGAAGAGGAAGACCCAAACCATCAACCAGAATCCGCCGTAAACTTTGTAGTTTTTGCCGGCGCCGAATTTATGGCGCGAGCGGTAGAGCAGCATGGCGGGGATGATGCCTGTCCAGATGGTTGCGGCTAGGCCGACGTAGCCGATGGCGGTAACGAAGCCGGTAGGGAAGAGCAGGCAGGAAATCAAAGGCGGCAGGAAGGTCAGTGCGGCGGTTTTGGTGCGGCCGGAGATGCTGTCGTTCCATTTGAAGATGTCGGCAATGTAGTCGAACAGGCCGAGCGTTACGCCGAGGAAGGACGTTGCGATCGCCATGTAGGAGAACAGGGTCAACACTTTGTCCATATTGCCGGTTTGGGCGAACTTGGACAGCGTTTCGATCAGGACGGAAACTTGGCCTTCGGCGGCGATAACCGGTGCGAACTCGCTGCGCGGCAGGTTGCCTTGGATGGCGATTTGCCAGAGGATGTAAATCACAAGCGCAATCAGCGTTCCTGCCCATAGGGATTTGGCCACTTTGGGCGCGTCGCCTTTAAAGTATTTGAGCAGGCTGGAAACGTTGCCGTGGAAACCGAATGAGGCAAGGCAGACGGGCAGGGCGGTGGCGGCATAAATCCAGTAGCTGGTGCCGACAGGGGCTTGGGTGTCAAACAGGACAGGCATTTTGGCATCGGCAATCAGGCCGCCGGTTGCCCAAATAAAGGTCAATACCATGCCGCCGATGAGGATACTGGTGAAGCGGTCAACCAAGCGTGCGGATGCCCAAACACAAAAGGCGAGAATGCCGAAGAAGACGAGTTGGCCGACGGTGAGCGAAATTTCGCTGCCTACCGCGCTGCCGATGCCTTTGGCGGTCAGGTCGCCGCCTACGAAGATGTAGGCGTAGGTGAGCAGGTATAAAACGAAAGCGACGGCAACGCCGTTGATGATGTTCCAAGCCGGGCCGAGCAGGTCTTTAACCATAGTGTCGAAGCTGGCGCCGTGCGGATAATGGGTGTTGACTTCCAAAATCATCAGGCCGCTGGAGAGCATGGAAAACCAGGTGTACAGCAACACGGGCCAGCGAGCCGGTAAACCATACGCCGGAGGTGGCGGTCGGGTTGGCAAGCATGCCTGCGCCGATAACCGTACCGGCGATAATCATCGCGCCGCCGAATAGGGATGGGGTTTTGGTTGACATTGTTTATCTTTCTTCTAGAAATGCGTGGCTGCCATTATGCCGTAAAGTGTAAGAAAAGGTAAAGCAAAGGCCGTCTGAAAACCCGATTGTCGTTTTCAGACGGCCTTTGATGTGTATAAATGCAACTGATTAAATCAATTTTCGCAGTTTCAATTCGTTTTTCAAATAGGCGTAATAAACCGGCGCGACGATGATGCCGCCGATGCCGAAAATGCGTTCAAAGACGACCATTGCCACCAGCAATTCCCATGCGCTGGATTCGATTTCCGAGCCGATGATTTTGGCGTTGAGGAAATATTCGAGCTTGTGGATGACAACAAGGAAAACCAGCGAGGCGAGTGCGACGTAAAGCGATGCGCCGAGGCTCAAAATAATGATAATGGTGTTGGAAATCAGGTTGCCCGCCACCGGAATCAGACCGACGATAAAGGCGACGATCAGGACGGTCATTTTAAACGGCAGCTCAACACCGAACAGCGGTAAAACCAAGTAAAGGTACAGGCCGGTCAGGAAGGTGTCGATCAGTGAGATTTTGACTTGGGCGAGGAATACGCGTTCAAAGCTGGTTTCAAAATTGACGATGCGCCGCATCAATTCGGCTTTAAACAGCGGCATTTTATGGCGGTTTTTGCGCATTTCCAGGCGGTGGAAACTGAGCATGGCGCCGATAATGATACCGATGAGGATGTAGACGAAGGACGTGATGCTGTTTTTACTGATACGGGTCAGCGCGGCGCGGTATTCTTCAATCAGCTTGATCGCCGAGGCTTTGATTTCGGTCATATTGTTGGGCAGCATATTGAGAATAGCCGCAGGCAGGTCTTGGCTGTTTTTGGTGTCTTCCAAAATCGCCGCCAGCTTGGCCAACATAAAGCCGACATGGCCGCCGTGTATCAGGTGGTAAATGCCCAAAGACATCATCGTGATGATGCTGAACACGATGGCCAGCGTCAACGTAGTGGAAATCAGGTTGATATTGTGCGCATTGAGCGATTTATGCAGCCGAGTGTTACGCGGCAAAACACGGCGGCGGAGTTTGAGGATGACGCCGTTGGTGCGCGTAATAAAGATATAGGTCAGGATAACCGACAGCAGCAGCGGCAGCAAATGGTAGTGCAAGACAATCAGCAAAGCCAAACCCATCAGGATATAGGAAGCGTTGCGGAAAGTCGGGTTGTCGGTGTGGGAAGAGAGTAAGGACATGTGAAGCCGATAAGGTAAAAAGCAAAAAAAACAGGTCAGGCCGTCTGAAAAATCATGTTCAGACGGCCTAACTTAATGACAGCGATTAATCGTGCAATGAGGCCGCGTGTACCGTGTTTTCCAACAAAGTGGCAATCGTCATCGGGCCGACGCCGCCGGGAACGGGCGTAATCATGGACGCGCGTTCTTTGGCGACATCAAACTCCACGTCGCCGCACAGGCTGCCGTCGTCCAAGCGGTTGATGCCCACATCAATAACGACTGCGCCGGGTTTGACCCATTCTCCTTTAACGAAATTCGGAATGCCTACGCCGACCACCAAAATATCTGCGGCAGCAACTTCATCGGCAAGGTTTTGCGTGGCGCTGTGGCAAATGGTTACCGTCGCGCGGGACAGCAGCAATTCCAATGCCTGCGGGCGGCCGACAATATTGGACGCGCCGACGACGACCGCTTTTTTGCCTTTCGGGTCGATGCCGTAGGCTTCCAACAAAGTCATCACGCCTTTGGGTGTGCAAGGGCGCATCAGCGGCATTTTGACGACCAGGCGGCCGACGTTGTAAGGGTGGAAACCGTCCACATCTTTATGCGGCTCGATACGCTCCAAAACCGCTTGGCTGTCGATGTGTGCCGGCAGCGGCAGTTGCACCAAAATACCGTCGACGGCAGGGTCGCCGTTCAATTCGTCCACCAGTTTCAGCAAATCGTCTTGCGTGGTTTCAGACGGCAGCTCGTAAGAGCGCGATTCGATGCCGCTTTTTTGGCAGGCCAGTTTTTTATTGCGTACATAAACCGCGCTGGCAGGGTCGTCGCCAACCAATACCACCGCCAAGCAAGGCGTGTGCAAACCTTTTTCCTGACGCGCTTTTACCGCCTGCGCGACCGCCTCGATGCGTTGCTGGGAGATTTTTTTTCCGTCTATAAGTTGTGCAGCCATGATTTTTCCTCCTCAATAGGGATAAATATTGCGTTTAAATTATCGCATTTTTCAGACGGCCTGACACAAAAGAGTAGCCCTGATTGTGAAACATAAAAATAAATAACGATTAAAAATAATAAGATAATCAAAAAATGAAAAAATAAAGCAAAGTAGATGTTGACCGGGTTAAAAAGGGTCTGTATAGTTCAGGTCTTCAGTCGGGGCGTAGCGCAGCCCGGTTAGCGCATCTGCTTTGGGAGCAGAGGGTCGTGAGTTCGAATCCCACCGCCCCGACCACAAAATTCTTCGCACGAATCGGCATGAGCGCCCGTAGCTCAACCGGATAGAGCACCGACCTTCTAAGTCGGGGGTTACAGGTTCGATTCCTGTCGGGCGTGCCAATTTTTACGGTGGCTGTAGCTCAGTTGGTAGAGCCCTGGATTGTGATTCCAGTTGTCTGGGTTCGAGCCCCATCAGCCACCCCAGATGAAAAGCTCCGCATATTGTATGCAGGCTTTTTCCGTTTATACCCGAATTCTACTTCAGATTTAATTGGGTTTCAAAAAAGTATTTATCAAACCGTTTCATCATGGCATCGGCAAAATGGCGTTTGCCGTGTTATCAAATATCAATGAATACGCAACCAAGCCCGAATATTGTACCGTTCGGTATCTTTTTATGGCGTTTCGCCGTTATCCTTTATAATACCCCGATTATTTTCTGTTTCATTCCCAAAGGAACCCCATCATGTCCGAATGGTCAGCTCCAGAATTTGAATCCAAAATCTGTCCGCCTGAAAAGCTGGCGGAGCGTTTGGCGGCATTGCCCCGTCCGCTGGTTTTTACCAATGGCTGTTTCGATATTCTCCACCGGGGCCATGTAACATATCTGGCGCAGGCGCGATCGGCCGGTGCGGCTTTGGTATTGGCGTTGAATACCGATGCTTCGGTGCGCCGTCAGGGCAAAGGGGATGACCGCCCGATTAATCCTTTGGAAAACCGCGCGGCAGTGGCAGCGGCATTGGCGAGCGTGGATTTGGTCACTTGGTTTGATGACGACACGCCGGCCGCGTTGATTGAAATGGTCAAACCCGATGTGTTGATTAAAGGCGGCGACTGGCCTGTGGATAAGATTGTCGGTGCGGCCGAAACGTTTGCGCGTGGTGGCAAAGTATTTTCGATTCCGTTTTTACACCAGACTTCGACCACCAAAACTTTGGCGAAAATCCGCGAAGCCGGAGGAGGCGAATGACGGATTTGAACAGCCGCCATTGGGCCTTGCTCGCCGCGCTTTCAGACGGCCTGCCGCAACACGTTTCTCAGTTGGCGCGAGTGGTTGGGATGAAGCCGCAACAATTAAACGGATTCTGGCAGCAGATGCCGGGCCATATCCGCGGTTTGCTGCGCCAGCATGACGGGCAATGGCGCTTGGTGCGCCCTTTGGCTGTGTTTACCGAAGAATCTTTGCAACAAATGGCCGGAAAACAGGGTTTTCGTGCGCAGTTGAAACACGAATGTTCGTCCAGCAACGATGAAATCATGGCATTGGCGCGCCAGTCGGCAGATTTGGCGCATAAGGCCTTGTGCGTGGCGCATTTCCAAACCAAAGGACGCGGACGGCAAGGGCGAAGCTGGGTCAACCGACAGGGCGAATGTCTGATGTTCAGCTTGGGCTGGGCGTTTGACAAGCCGCAGTATGAGCTGGGTTCGCTGGCGTTGGTGGTGGCATTGGCCTGCCGCCGTGCGCTTGCCGATATCGGTTTGGACGTAAATATCAGTGGCCGAACGATTTGGTCGTGGCCAACGATAAATTGGCCGGTATTTTGATTGAAACGGCGCGGGTAGATAATAAGACTGTCGCCGTCATCGGCATCGGCATTAATTTTGTATTGCCGAAAGAAGTTGAAAACGCCACTTCCGTGCAGGCCTTGTTTCAGACGGCCTCTAAGCAGGGCGTAAGTGTCAAAACTTTATTAAATGCAGTGTTGGCGCAACTTGATGCGCTGTTGAACGAATACGCACAAAACGGATTCGCATCATGTATCGGCGAATACAATGCCGCCAACCGCGACACGGACAGGCCGGTGTTGCTGCTTCAGGAAGGACGCGTTGTACACGAAGGCGTAGTTAAAGGCGTGGATGCGCAAGGTGCGTTGCGTTTGCTGACGGACAAGGGCGAAAAAACCATCGTCAGCGGCGAGATCAGCTTGCGTCCGGATAACCGCCCGGCACAACCTGCCGCCGCTAAGCCGGAACGCTTTTTGCTGCTGGACGGCGGCAACAGCCAGTTGAAATGGGCGTGGGTGGAGAACGGCACATTTACCGAAGTCGGCCGTGCGCCGTATCGTGATTTGACCCAGCTGGGTGAAGAATGGCTGCAATTTGCCGATGACGATGTAAAGATTGTCGGTTGCGCCGTGTGCGGTTCGGTCAAAAAAGCGATGGTGGAAGAACAATTAACCCGTCCGGTCGAATGGCTGTCTTCCATGCCGCAGGCTTTGGGCATCCGCAACCATTACCGCCGCCCTGAGGAGCATGGCTCCGACCGTTGGTTTAATGCGCTGGGCAGCCGCCGCTTCACGCAAAACGCCTGCGTCGTCGTCAGCTGCGGCACCGCCGTAACCACCGACGCGCTGACGGAAGACAATCATTATCTCGGCGGCACCATCATGCCCGGTTTCCACTTAATGAAAGAGGCGATGGCGCTCAAGACCGCCAACCTCAACCGCCCCATCGGCAAGGTATATCCGTTCCCAACCACAACGCCGAACGCCATTGCCAGCGGCATGATGGATGCCGTTTGCGGCGCGTTGATGATGATGCATGGCCGTCTGAAAGACAAAACGGGCGAGGGCAAACCGGTCGATATTATTATCACGGGCGGCGGCGCGGCCAGAGTCGTACAGGCGTTGCCGGAGTCATTCGTCCATGACAATCAAGTGAAAATCGTCGATAATCTCGTGATTCACGGGTCTTTGCATTGATTGCCCATCGCAACGGACAATAAAAAGGAAAACGCATCATGAAATGGCTGTTTGCGGTCTTGGTCGCACTCAACATTATTGTTTTTGGCAGCATGGTTGCCTATCGGACACAACATAAAACCGCCAAACCCGAATCTGCTTTGGAAGGCGGTACGCACGAATTATTGCTCCCGTCTTCTTTGGACGCGCCCAAAGCCGAGCCTCGGCAGGCATCGCAACCCGATTGGGTGGTGGTCGAATCAGACGGCCTGATTATGGCCGAACCGGAATCCGAAGAAGCGGAAGCCTTGCGTAAAAAGCAAGAAGCGCAACAGTTGAAAGAGAAAAAAGAAAAAATGCGCCGTGAGAAAGAGGCGCAAGAGCGTCGCGCCGCTGAAGAAGAGATGGGCGCGGCCGGCGTGGAACGCTTGTGTACCAGCAGCGCCACCGTGGTGATGGATGAAGACGATTACCACCGCATCAAAGGCCTGTTGGGCAAATGGCCTCATGCGGCCAGCCGCAGTATCGAAAAACGCAACGGCGCATCCGGTGGCGAGACTGCTTCTAAAACCTTCCGCGTGGTCTTGCCTGCCGACGGCGACACTTCCGCCCAGCTTGATGCCTTGGGCAGCCGCGGCTTTAGTGGCAGCATTCACAACGGCGAAATCAGCATTGACGTAACACGCAGCCGTTCTTCCGCCCAAAGTTTTGATTTCACGCTTGTCCAGCGCAGGTTTTGGCGGCGCGCGCATTGTCGAACAGGAAGACAGAAGCGCACCCGATACCGGTTTGAGCGTGGCGCGAATGACCGTGGTCTTTATGGCAGTCGACGAGCGCGATGCCCAAGACATCAGAAACATTGTCGGCCGTTATGGCAAGTTGAACATGAAAACCTGCCGATAATCAGGCCTATTCGGTTTCAGACGGCCTGAGACCTTTGCAAAATTCCCCAAAATCCCCTAAATTCCCACCAAGACATTTAGGGGATTTTCCATGAGCACCTTCTTCCACCAAACCGCCCAAGCCATGATTGCCAAACACATAGACCGAGTTGGATCAGGTGATTGATTGGCAACCGATCGAACAATACCTGAATCGTCAAAAAAACCGTTACCTTCGAGACCACCGCGGCCGTCCCGCCTATCCCCTGTTGTCCATGTTCAAAGCCGTCCTGCTCGGACAATGGCACAGCCTTTCCGATCCCGAACTCGAACACAGCCTTATCACCCGCATCGATTTCAACCTGTTTTGTCGTTTTGACGAACTGAGCATCCCCGATTACAGCACCTTATGCCGCTACCGCAACTGGCTGGCGCAAGACGATACCCTGTCCGAACTGCTGGAACTGGTCAACCGCCAACTGACTGAAAAGGCCTAAAAGTAGAGAAAGCATCCGCCGCCGTCATTGACGCCACCATTATCCAGACCGCCGGCAGCAAACAGCGCCAGGCCATAGAAGTCGATGAGGAAGGGCAAGTCAGCGGCCAAACCGCACCAAGTAAAGACAGCGATGCCCGTTGGATAAAGAAAAACGGTCTCTACAAACTCGGTTATAAACAACATACCCGTACCGATGGAGAAGGCTATATCGAGAAACTGCACATTACCCCCGCCAATGCCCATGAGTGCAAACACCTGTCGCCTTTGTTGGAAGGGTCACCCAAAGGTACGACCGTTTATGCCGATAAAGGCTATGACAGTGAGGAAAACCGACAACATCTGGAAGAGCGTCGGCTGCAGGACGGCATTATGCGCAAAGCCCACCGCAAACATCCGCTGACGGAAGCGCAAACCAAACGCAACCGATATTTGTCGAAAACCCGTTATGTGGTCGAACAAAGCTTCGGTACGTTACACCGTAAATTCCGCTATGCTCGGGCAGCCTATTTCGGACTGAGCAAAGTGAGTGCACAAAGCCATCTAAAGGCGATGTGTTTGAACCTGTTGAAAGCCGCCAACAGGCTAAGTGCGCCTGTTGCCGCCTAAAAGGCGGCCGGATGCCTGATTAATCAGGTATCCAAGGGGGATTAAGGGGGTATTTGAGTAGAATCGGTGGATATTTGAAACGAAAACAGCCGTAAACCTGTGTTTGGATTTCGGCTATTGGAAGAAAAGGAATTTTGCAAAGGTCTCGGCCTGATAAGTAGCCGGCCAAGCCTGATAAACCGAACGCCACAAAACACGAAACCCACTGTATCGGCAGTGGGTTTCATGTTTTTCGGTTTTGAGTATCTGATATAAAGGGGAACAGGTATGTTTCGTATATGCGCACTCCGAGTATCAAGAGATAATGGGGAAGAGGGGGGATAAAATCTGTCGTTTAATGGCTCGGATTAGGACGTCTTCCGAGTGAGTTTGATTATACGCTAATAATAACTATTATCAATAGCAAAATTGAAAAAATAATGGGTTTTGTTGTAATAGTTTGTTTTATATGGGAATTAAATTTCGGCATTGGCTTTACCATGCTTGAAAAGGCCGTTGATGACCCACAGGCATATTTAGCATCGCCTGGCAGCAGCTTGCCGGCAATGTCTGAAGCATTGCCGGCAGAGGCAGAAAACGGCAATAGGGCTGCGGTTAAAACAAAACCGGATAAGCGTTTTATCGTGTCGTACTCGTTAAAACAGAATGGAGAAGAGAATCAAGTACCGTCTAAGATTTCAGACGGCACTTGAGAGAGTGATGATTAAGGGAAGGAACAACCTTCAGGAATAGTAATCTCACAGTTTTTCAAACCAGCTTTTTTACATTTTTGTAGCGCAGCATGTTCAGCCTGACCTGATTTATCCCGAGCAGTATAAAATATTCTGAACTTTTGACCTTCTTTGCCTGCCGCAGCTGCTATACAGGCATTACTTACCCACATGGCAACTTTGCATGGTGCATTGACTCCTCCTTGTTCACAAGCTTTAATTGCTTCATGTTTAGCCTCTTCGAGAGAATCTTTATTTAAAGCCCCGCTTGAAATACCTGTTCTTTCGTTAGTTGCTACTGCACCATATTTAGATACATATACGATCCTTTTTTTAGAAGTTATAGAGCGTTGGTTATCTGAGGAGCAGTTAGGATTGTATCCGTATTGGCATAGGCCAGGGTCATTTTGTAATGCTCCTCTAGTTGCGGGGTCAGCAGCATAAACATTAAGACTTGCCAGTCCTAGCAATACAACAAGTAACTTTCTCATTTTAATTCCAATCTATTTATTATTTGAATCTTTATTAGCCTGCGCTGCATCAATCCTACGATGATTTGTTATCTTCATTACGCGGCTGACGTTGAAATAGGGCAAGGCAAACATTTCGATACTATATTTCAGACGGCCTTTTGATTTGTTTCAATCACTCATAAAACCAAGCAATCAACATATCCAAAGCCATATAAAATACCGTATAATCAAGGCCAAATTAACTTTGCCTGCTTGTCGGGCCGTCTGAAGAATTATGCAACAAACCTACGCCGCCGTACAGCGAGATTTGCTCGAAGCCAACCATCTTTCTCCCGATTTGCTCGCTCAAAGCCTGAGCATTATCGGCGCCAACCATGTCGATTATGCCGACATCTATTGTCAGCGCACTGCCTATGAAAGTTGGCATCTGGAAGAAGGCATCGTCAAATCGGGCAGCTTTCAAATCGATCAGGGCGTGGGCGTGCGTGCCGTTTCGGGCGATAAAACTGCTTTTGCCTACGCCGACAGCCTGTGTATCGATTCGATCAACCGCTCTGCCAAAGCCGTGCGCGTGATTGGCGCTGCCGGTGGCGAGGCCAGCGTTAAAGTGCCGACACCTGCTTACGGCAAGCCTGTCCACATGGCGATTGACCCTATTGCCAGCCTCGATTCTGCCGCCAAAGTTGCGCTGTTGAACAAAGTCGAAACGCTGGCCAAAGCTGCCGATCCGCGTATCGTGCAAGTGATGGCTGGTTTGACCTGCGAATACGACATGGTGTACATCGCCCGTTTGGACGGTAAACACGCTGCCGATATCCGCCCGATGGTGCGCATGAACGTTACCGTCATTGCCAAGCAGGGCGAGCGTCGCGAGCAGGGCAGCGCGGGTGGCGGCGGACGTTATGATTTGGCGTATTTCGATGAAAACTTGGTGCATCGGTTTGTTGATGCCGCCGTCAAACAAGCGCTGACCAACCTCGAGTCCCGTCCTGCGCCTGCCGGCGAGATGACCGTCGTTTTGGGCAACGGCTGGCCGGGCGTGTTGCTGCACGAAGCGGTCGGACATGGTTTGGAAGGCGATTTCAACCGCAAAGAAACCAGCGTTTTCTCCGGCCGAATCGGCGAGCGCGTAGCCGCTAAAGGCGTGACCGTCGTTGACCAAGGCGACATCGTCGACAGACGTGGTTCGCTCAATATCGACGACGAAGGCAACGAGACCCGCCGCACTGTATTGATTGAAGACGGTATTTTGGTCGGCTATATGCAAGACGAAACCAACGCCCGCCTGATGGGCACGCAATCGACCGGCAACGGCCGACGCGAAAGTTACGCTTCCGCCCCTATGCCGCGCATGACCAATACTTTTATGGAAAATGGCGGCTATGAGCCGGAAGAAATCATCGCGTCCATCGACAAGGGCATTTACGCCGTCAACTTCGGCGGCGGACAAGTGGACATTACCAGCGGCAAGTTCGTGTTCAGCGCATCCGAAGCGTGGTGGGTGGAAGGCGGAAAACTGCAATACCCTGTCAAAGGCGCGACCATTATCGGTAACGGCCCCGAAGTGCTGAAACACGTTTCCATGATAGGCAACGACACTGCACTCGACAGCGGCATCGGCGTCTGCGGCAAAGAAGGGCAGAGCGTTCCTGTCGGCGTCGGACAACCGACCCTGAGGATTGATGCCGGACTGACCGTCGGCGGTAGCGAAATTTAAACGGCAGGCCGTCTGAAAGGTTTCAGACGGCCTTTTACATTAGGATAAAACCATGCAGGAACAGAATCGGAAATCAAGTTTTCCCATAGTGATGTTGCTGGTGTCGGTTGCCCTGTGGATAGCGTCTTTATCCAATGTTGCATTTTATTTGGGCAATCATGAAAGCATGAAGGGTTTGACCGTTTTGATTTTAGGGTCGATATTTGCCTCTTTGGATATCAGGTATTGTGCGGCCTATGCGAATTATGTTTGGTTGGCAGCCATTGTGTTGCTGGCGTTGCGGAAGAAGGTCGTGCCTGTCCATGCGGCACTTTGGGGCTTGGCGCTGGTAGCTTTCAGTGTGAAAGCCGTACACGTCGATGAAGCAGGGAATACATCGGATATTGTGCGCTACGGTGCAGGATTTTATTTGTGGTATGCCGCATTTGCGGTTGCCACCATCGGCACGTTTGCCGGAAAGATTAAGGAAAGAAAAGCCACAACGCTGGCAGATGGGACGAGAAATGACGCTTGATGAATGGTTGCGCCAATCGGCACTGCCCAAAAACGAAGCGCGGATGTTGTTGCAATATGCGCTGGGTTATACGCGTGCGCAGCTGGTGACACGCGGTACGGACGATTTGGCAGAGTCTGCCCTGCAAACCTTGGAGGCTTTGGCCCAACGCCGTCTGAAAGGCGAGCCAATGGCCTATCTGTTGGGCGAACGCGAGTTCTATGGACGACGCTTTGCCGTCAATCCCCATGTGCTGATTCCACGCACTGAAACCGAGCATCTGGTGGAAGCCGTACTCAAACGCTTGCCGCCGCAAGGCCGCGTGTGGGATTTGGGAACGGGCAGCGGCGCCATTGCCGTGACCGTCGCGCTTGAACGCGTTGATGCCGATGTTCGCGCATCTGACATCAGCGTCGGTGCTTTGGATACTGCCCGTCAAAATGCGGCCGAATTGGGCGCAAAAGTGGAGTTTGCACGGGGTTCGTGGTTTAATACCGACAGGCCGTCTGAAGGCCGATACGATGTGATTGTTTCCAATCCGCCGTATATCGAGGATGGCGATGAACATTTGTCGCAAGGCGATTTGAGGTTTGAACCGCAAAACGCGTTGACCGACTTTTCAGACGGCCTCAGCCATATCCGCCACATTACCCAAGAAGCCCCCAAATACCTGAAAGCCAACGGCTGGCTGCTGTTTGAACATGGCTATGACCAAGGTGAAGCAGTGCGGAATATTATGCTGGGGAACGGTTTTGCCGAAGTGGCAACCGAACAGGATTTGGCAGGATTGGACAGGATCACGCTGGGGCGTTTGCCTGCTTAGCGGGCATGGTTTGTCGGAATATAAAAAAGGGCGTGTCGATCACGCCCTTTTGGTTTTCTGGTTTAGCTGTTCAGACGGCCTGGTTTAACGCCAAGCAGCGACAAATTCCGCCCAGTGTTGTTTTTTTCTTCGGCTTGTGCGGCCAGATAATGTTTGATGCGTTTGATTTCGACTTCGTATTCGTCGGCATCGAGCGCGCCGCTCATCATGCGAAAGCGCATGTACATCAGGTAGGTATTGGCGGCATCGGTTTCGCAATAGTCGCGGATGTCTTTCAGACGGCCTGCATGATAAGCGTCCCAAACTTTGCTGCCGTCCATGCCCAGTTTGCCGGGGAAGCCGCAGAGTTTGGCCATATCGTCCAAAGGCACGCTGGCACGCGGTTGGTAGAGGGCGAGCAAATCCATCAGGTCGCAATGGCGGGTGTGGTAGCGGCTGATGTAGTTGTTCCACTTAAAGTCGCGGCTGTCGCCAAAGTCGCCGTCACCCGTGTCCCAATAGCGGGCGGCGCTGATGCCGTGTATTAGGGGCGCGGTAGTGGAGGACGGGCAGGTCGAAACCGCCGCCGTTCCAGCTGACGAGTTGCGGCGTATAGTTTTCGATGACCTCGAAGAACTTGGCAATCATGACTTCTTCGCTGTCTTCGGGATCGCCGATGGTGCTGACGCGGATTTTGTCTTGCCCCCAGCGCATACAGCAGGAGATGGCGACAACTTGGTGCAGATGGTGTTGCATAAAGTCGCTGCCGGTCTTGGCGCGGCGTTGCTGTTGGGCAAACAGGACGACTTCGTTGTCGGGCAAATCGGCAGGTAAATCGTAAAGCTGGCGGATGCCGTTTACGTCGGGAATGGTTTCGATGTCGAAGGCTAGTATCGGAGTCATGGCGTGATCGGGTTGGATAAGGGATGATGTCATTGTGGCATGACGGCGCAGGTAAAAAGAGGCAATCCCCACAGGATTGCCCTCAATACCTCAAATCAGAGATTTACGCTTCACAAACAATACAGGCTTTTCACCTGTGGCTTTACAGATGCAGCTCAACTCTGCATCGGTAAACTTTCATTTCGGGCATTGCACCGAAATCCTCTAAAATACCGCAATTTCTTGCAATATCAGAAAAATTGCTTACAAAAAGTATCTAAAACCAGCGAGGCCGTCTGAACGTTTTGTAATTTGATGTAGTGAAATTTACGCGAATTTTTACAGTTTGCCAAGTATTTTTCTGAAGGCTTGTTTCAGTATAAATTTCAGGTATTGTCATATTTTTGCAATTATATTTCATAATTATTTTAAATTTAGATATTTATTTTATTTTTTTAAATTTCAATTTAATTTTATTTCATATTTTTGAATGATTAAAAATGCATTTTTTTCAGATGAACTGTTTTTTTAATATATTGTTTTTAAAAAGAAATTAAATTTAATATATAAATGAAAAAAAGTGTATTGGGCCTGATGTTTTTTTCATTTGATAAAAAAATATAGGGTTGTTTGAAAGTTTCAATCACGCTGAAAAAAGTTGTTTTTAAAGCATTTAAAGCGGAATATTATTTGATTGTTTGGAATCGAACATGAGTTTCGGTTTGATTTCAATTAAAATGAAAAAGCGGCGAAAGAAGGATTTCGCCGCTTTTTGCATATTCAAATTGTAATTTAATGTAGTCAATAAAAGCTGTTTTTCGCCTTCGGGACGGGTTTTTGAAAGCGTTTGTGCAGCCAGAAATATTGTTCGGGATGCTCGCGTACCCGCTCTTCGATGAAGTCGTTCATGCGCTGGGTGTCGGCTTCGACATTTTCGGTCGGGAAATTGTCCCAAGCCGGATAGAAGCGCAGGGTTACGGTATTGTCGGCTTCACGCGTGGGGATGGCGGGAATGATTTTGGCTTTTGGTCATGCCGGCGATACGGCTGAGGCCGGTAATCGTGGCCGTCTGAATGTCGAAGAAATTGACGAAAATGGAATCGTTGCGGCCGAAGTCTTGGTCGGGCAGATAAAGAAAGGGCGCATCGCTTTTTGCGCAGGTGTTTGATGATGGCGCGCAGGCCTTCTGTGCGGCCGATCAGGAAAACATTGTTGTAGCGGTGGCGGCCTTTCAGGATTTGCTCGTCCAGGGCTTTGTTTTTTTGGTGCGAATACATGCTGGTCAGCGGCACATCCTGATTGAGCGTGTAAACCGCCATTTCAAATGCGGTAAAGTGCGGATAGAGGATGATGACTTTTTCGCTGGCGGCGAGGGCTTCGTCAAGATGGTGTTTGTCTTGATAGCGTACCAACGAGCGCAGCTTCTCCGCAGGAGCGTACCAGTAGAGGCCGTATTCGAGCATCAGCTTTGCCATGTGTTGGAAATGGCGTTTGAGCAAGGCAGTGCGCTGGCTGTCGTTCAGTTCGGGAAAGCATTTTTTGAGGTTGACCTCGCCGACTTTGCGGCGCGGTTTGACTGCGTAATAAGCGAGAATACCGATCGCATCGGCAATCTTGTGCAATACGCAAAAAGGCAGCAGGCGGATGAGGTAGAGAAAAAGGAAGGCGGCTTTCATGAAGGCTCGCTGTATGTGGGCAAAGGGCTATTATAACCGAAAGGCCGTCTGAAAACGGGCTGGAACACTATTTCAGACGGCCTGAATGTCGGCTTACCATTGGAAACGGCCGCGTTTGACCTGCAGGCCGTCGGGGTTGAGTTGCGAAGCCAATCCGTGATTGCGCAGGGCATGGGTGAGTGCAACGGCGAGTCCGTCGGCGGCATCGGCTTGAGGCGTGCCTGAAAGCGCAAGCATTTGGACCACCATATGCTGCACCTGCTCTTTGGCGGCCTTGCCCTTGCCGACCACAGCCTGCTTGACCTGAAGCGCGGTGTATTCAAACACGGGCAAATCGTGCATGACCAAAGCGGCAATCGCCGCACCGCGCGCCTGACCGAGCATTAATGTCGCGGCCGGATTGACATTGACGAACACTTGTTCGATGGCCGCTTGATGCGGCTGATAGTGGCGGATGATTTCGTCGATATGGCGGACAATCACGGCAATGCGTTCGGAAAGCGACGCGCCGGTCGGCGTTTTGATACAGCCGGAAGCGACATAATGATGCTCGCGACCGTGGACATCAATCACGCCGAAGCCGGTCACGCGACTGCCGGGGTCGATGCCGAGAATGCGTGTAGGTTGGAACTGGGACATAGTGCGTGTTTAAAGTAATCGGTGTTTCAGGGCAGGCAGGCGCGTGCGCACGCTTTGCAGGCGCGCGGTATCCAAATCGGCACAAATCACGCCTTCGCCTTCCGGCAACGTCGTCAACACATCGCCCCAAGGGTCGATAATCATACTGTGGCCGAATGTGCGGCGGCCGCTTTCATGCAGTCCGCCTTGTGCCGATGCGATGACGTAGCATTGGTTTTCCACTGCACGGGCGCGAAGCAGCAATTCCCAATGCGCCTTGCCGGTCGTATAGGTAAACGCAGCCGGTAACAGCAAAACATCAAACGGCTGCTGGGCGCGGAAAAAACTCAGGAAAGCGCAAATCGTAGCAGACGCCGGCTGCCAGCGGAACATCGTCCACGCTTAAATTCGGCACATCGCTTCCCGCCAGTATCGTATCGGCTTCAGCGTAGCGTTCGCCCAAACCGGAAAAGCCGAAAAGGTGCATTTTGTGGTAAAGCCCGATTCGATTGCCGTCGCGGTCATACACCAGCATCGTGTTCATCACCTTGCCAGCGTCTGGGCTTTGAAGCGGAACCGTACCGCCAAACAACACCACGCCGCATTCCCTTGCCGTTTCGCTTAAGGCCGTCTGAAAACGGGTGTGGCAGGTTTCACCAACTCGTCCATCGTCCAAAGGCTCGGCAAATGCCAGCTTGTCCGTATCGTTTTTGCCCATCAGCGGCCAATATTCGGGCAGCAACACCCAATCCGCCCCTTGTTCGGCAGCCTCGCGGACAAGGCGCTTCATGGTGGCAATATTGGTTTCTGGGTCGGTGGACGACACCATTTGCACAGCGGCGGCACGTAAAGAACGCATCATCAAAACTCCTGTCAGATTTTGCAAGAATTGTAACTTGTTTACGCACAAGGCCGATACAATCGTCACACAATTCCTCTCCAAAAAAGGATAAACCATGAACTTGAAACTTCTCCTCACTGCCGCATTTTCTACCGCCGTACTTGCTGCACATGCCGACGTACAGCTTTACGGCAGCATCAAAAGCGGCATCGAAACCTCGCAAACCCGTTTCGGCGGCCAAACATACAGCCAAACTGCCGTTGCCGACCAAAGGCAGCCACATCGGCTTACGCGGCTCGCATCCGATTGGCGGCGGAACGAATTTTATTTGGGAAGTCGAACAAGACACACCGGTCGGTAAAGTGGCTCCATCCGCCAAGACTGGCGCGAACGTCGAGACAATTTTTGGCCGTTAAAGGAAAGATTGGATAGTAAAGGCCGTCTGAAAAATCAGGATCACTGGTTTTCAGACGGCCTGTTTTTCATAGTGAGGTCGATTGATTTAAAGAATACACTTAAAAAGGCGGCAATCAATAATATCTTAATATTTTCAAAATTTAACGGTTTTGTATAACTTATTGATTAATTAAGAGATTAATAAGATATTTGTTGGTTGATTAAAAAAATCAGCATTGTTTTTGCTTGAAAATTAATAAATTATCAAGTAAGGTTAAATGCAAGCGGTTTTATCTGTTAGTTAAATATTAATCAATAAGATAGGATGGTATAACCATGAATGAAGATATTATCAAAGGAAAATGGGAGCAACTTAAAGGTAAAGCCAAAGAAAAATGGGGCGAGTTGACAAACGATGATTTAGAAATCATCGAAGGCAAGCGCGATCAGTTGGCTGGTAAGCTCCAAGAGCGTTACGGTCGCACTAAAGATGAAGTTGAAAAAGAAATTGATGATTGGTTGAACAACTAAGACCGTTGAATTTCACCATAAACGGTCGTATCTCCCTCGACCGTTTTTATATTAAACCGAAAGGAAAAAATCATGCTTCATTATTCGATCGTTTTCTTTATAATCGCTATTATTGCAGCTGTATTAGGTTTCGGTGGCATTGCAGGTAGTGCGGCAGGCATAGCCAAAATTTTATTTGCCGGTTTCTTGATCTTGTCGGTGATATCACTGATTTTTGGCAGGAAGAAATAATACCTGTAGACCAATAAGGTTGTATCAAGCCACCATTCCGTCAAATAGGCCGTCTGAAAAATCAGGATAACTGGTTTTCAGACGGCCTTTGTTCTTATAATAGCGGTTTATTGTTTTCACGCACCCAGCAACGGAGTTTCCATGCAGTTTTCAGCATTCGGCGAAAAATTCACACAACACAGCGGTATTTTGCAGTTGATGGACGATTTGGGCGACGCGCTCAAAAGCGACAAGCCCGTCAACATGCTCGGCGGCGGCAATCCGGCGCGGATTGCTGAAGTCAATGCGGTGTTCGCCGATGTGTTTTCCAAGTTGGCGGCGGAACACGCTGTTGAGAATATCGGCAATTATTCCAATCCGCAGGGCGATGCGGCGCTGATTGCGGCTTTGACTGAGTTTCTCAATCGTGAATACGGCTGGAATCTGACGGCGGACAATATCGCGCTGACCAATGGTTCGCAAAACGCGTTTTTCTATTTGTTCAACCTGTTTGGCGGCAAATTCAATCTTTCAGACGGCCAAACGGCTGAGAAAGCCATTTTGTTGCCGCTTGCGCCTGAATATATCGGTTATGCGGACGTGCATGTCGAAGGGCAGCATTTTATTTCGGTAAAACCGAAAATCGAAAATGTCGAACACGAAGGCGAAGCGGGATTTTTTAAATACCGTGTGGACTTTGACGCGCTGGAGAGCCTGCCTGAATTGAAAGAGGGCAAAATCGGTGCGATTTGCTGTTCGCGCCCGACCAATCCGACCGGCAATGTATTGACTGACGGCGAGATGGCGCGTTTGGACGCTTTGGCGCAGGAGCATGGGATTCCGCTGATTATCGACAACGCTTACGGAATGCCGTTCCCGAATATTATTTACAGCGATGTGACGCTGAATTGGCACGAAAACATCATCCTCTGCTTCAGCCTTTCTAAAATCGGCCTGCCCGGCGTGCGTACCGGCATTATTGTCGCTGCGCCGGAAGTGGTCAAAGCCGTCAGCAGTTTGAATGCGATTGTGAACCTGTCGCCAACCCGTTTCGGCGCGGCGATTGCGGCTCCGCTGTTAAACGACGGCCGTCTGAAACAGCTGGCCGACCAAGTGATTCAGCCGTTTTACCGTCAGCAGGCGCAAACGGCGGTTTCCCTGCTCAAACGCGAATTGGGTGCGTATCCGTTGAAAATCCACAAGCCTGAAGGTGCGATTTTCTTGTGGCTTTGGTTTGAAAACCTGCCCGTTTCGTCGCAAACTTTGTACGAAATGCTCAAGGCTGAAGGTACGCTGATTATTCCGGGCGAGCATTTCTTTGTCGGTATTGATAGGCAAGACTATCCGCACGCACACGAGTGCATCCGCATGAGCATTGCGCAGGATGCGGAAACGCTGGAAAAAGGCATTGTCGCGATCGGTCGCGTGGTGCGCGGTTTGTACGATAAAAAATAAACGCTTTGAATAGACAAAGGCCGTCTGAAACCTGAACAATCGGGTTTCAGACGGCCTTTTTGTCGGATTTAGATATGGTGGATAACCAGTTTTTTGCCTTCGTAATCGAGGACGTTGACGTCCATATCGAATAGGGTTTTGATGTTTTCGGCGGTAAAAATATCGTTGGGCTTGCCCTGCATGGCGACTTGGCCGTTTTTCATGGCGACGACGTAATCGGCGTAGGCGGCGGCCTGGTTGATGTCGTGCAGGACGACGACGGTGGTGCGTTTGTGTTCGTCGGTCAGCCGGCGTAGGATTTGCATGAGGGAGCGGGCATGATACATGTCGAGGTTGTTCAGCGGTTCGTCCAGCAAACGTAGTCGGTGCGCTGGCAGAACACCATGGCAATCATGGCACGCTGGCGTTGGCCGCCGGAAAGCTCGGTCAGGTAACGGTCGGCAAAGTCTTGCAGGTGGAACTCGGCAAGCGCTTCTTCGACGATGGTTTTGTCGTTTTCAGACGGCCTGCCTTGGTGGTAGGGATAGCGGCCGAACATGAGCAGGTCGCGCACGGTAATGCGGCTCATGATGCTGTTTTCTTGGGTGAGGATGGAAAGCGTGCGGGCGAGTTCGGCGGTGGGGGTGGTTTTGATGTCTTTGCCTGCGTAGCTGATGTCGCCGTGTACCAAGGGCTGCAGGCGCGCCATAAAGGAGAGGAGGGTGGACTTGCCTGCGCCGTTCGGGCCGATTAGCGCGGTAATGCCGCCTTCGGGAATGTCGAGGCTGACGTCGTTGAGGATAGGGTTGCTGCCGATGGTGTGGCTGACGTTGCGGATGGTAATCATAGGCGGGTCCGAAAATGGGAAGTTGGGGTTTCAGACGGCCTTTCAGCATGAGGCCGTCTGAATTTTATTCCTGTATGGTGTGGTTAGATTTCGCTGACGGTAACAAATTCGGGATTGTCGGCTTGGTCAATCAGGAAGGCGCGGACGCGTTCTTGCCAAAGCTCGCCGAATTGTTTGAGTTCGTCGGCACTTGCGCTGCCGCTGACGGCTTTGGGCATAATGTCGCGCATTTTCGGCGCGAAGGGTTGGAGCGCGGCATTGAGGTTGACGGCAACGGTTTTGCCGGTATCGCGGCGGCGGAGAGCGAGTGTGCCGTTGATTTCGCCTGCACCAAAGGACAATAGGTGGCGGCGGGAAAAGCGTCCGGCAGGGCCTACGCCGCCAAAGCCGGTTTCAGGTGCCGCGCCGGTAAGGAGTTGGACGACGGAAGCGGTCACGCCGGTCGTGCCTTCGTCACGCTCTCCCTGCATAAAGGCTTCGATGTCGCCGCGTTGCGGCAGCTCTGCGCCGTAAAGGGCTTTCAGGCCTTTGACCACCATCAGGTAGGCACCGGCGACTGTCGGGCAAGAGTGGCCGCACAGGCGCACGGCATCGGCGTAGTGGTAAGTGAGGATGCCGTTTTCGGCTGCGCCGAGGAAGTCGGCCAATGCGTCTTGGACGGTAATGGTCGGGGCGTCATCGAAGAATGAAGGGAGGCGTTCTTGTGTCATGAGAGTTGTCCTTTATGGGTTTGCTTAGGCCGTCTGAAGGTTTCAGACGGCCTGAAACCTTTGCGGCATACTGTTTGCTGCGCTTTGAGCGGCATTTGCATTCAATATTGCGGCAAAGGTTTCGGACTGAAACTGCGGTGTTATTTTAGGAGTATTTGTTTGTCCTGTATAAATTTTTCCGCCAGTTTTGTCGCGCCGTGGGTATTGAGGTGGTTGGTGTCAAAATATATCGGCAGGCCGTCTATGGTTTTGTCTGCCGGAATCGGACCCATGATGTTGACCCAATGCACGGCAGGCCGCTGTTTGACGATGTTTTCTATGGTTTTGTTAGCTTCGGCGGAGCGGGCAATTTCCGCTTTTTTATGCTCGGAAACGTATTGCATGTCGATGCCGAGACGCTGTTTCAGGTAGTAATGGCGCAGGGGCAGTTGCGCGTTCATCGGCGTGTCGGCAAAGACGTAAACCTGTTTGCCCTGTTGAATCAGGGCGTCGAGCATTTTGCCGAAATGCTCCGTAAAACCGGGCTTGTCGGTATGCAGGAACCAACGTTGCGAGATAAAGACCACCGGATAGTTTTCGACCTTTTGTGCGATAAAGCGGTTGTAAGGGTTGCAACGGTTGGCACGGCGGTCGCTTTGCGGCAGGAGGAAGCCGAAGGCAACGCCGCAACTGTTGGACGAGATAACGTCGGCGGCAAAGCCTTCCTGTTTGCCCACCATATCGATAAAGGGTGTCAGGTGGGCGGCGTGGGAGTCGCCCATCAGCAGGACTTTGCTGCTTTGATTTTCCGCGCCGACCGCGCAGTCGGTTTTGGTCAAGGTATCCGCACAGATTTTACTTTCGTCAACCGTATATAGGTTTGCCTCGTATGCGGCCGGTTTGGCAGTCAGCAGGTAGCCGGCGGCAGGAATCAGCAGGGCGAAATAGGCGGCGATTACCCCGATGAATTTTTGGGTGGTGAAATTCTTTATCCGTCGCGCTGGTGTTTCGACAAAGTAATAGGACAAAACGGACAAGCCGGACATCAGCACCACGGCCAATACAATCGCGGACATCGGCAAAGCGTTGTCCATGTAAACATAGCGCATGACGGCCAAGACCACCCAATGCCACAGATACAGCGAATAGGAAATCAAACCGATAAACACAACGGGCTTGAGGCTCAACAGTTTGGCGGTATTGAAGCCGCTTTGCGTTTGCAGGGTTTTGCCCGAGTAAATCAAGCCTCCAACCGCCGTACAGCACAGCAGCCGTTCGATATTGCCTTCGCCGGGCAACACGCCGTAAGGAAGCAGCAGCATGGCGGCAATAACCGCCATCATCGCCCAGCCGACCAGAGGCGTGCTAAAACGGTCGTTGTTTTGGGAAGGCGGAATAAAGGCAAAAAGCGCGCCGATCAGCAGCTCATATGCGCGCACATAAGGCAGGAAATAAGGATCCATGCCGAAGGTGGGCAAAAAGACGGACAGCAGGCTCAATACAATCAGCAAAAGGATGAATTGGCGGATGCTGCGCCCTTTGCTGAATTGGAAAAAGGCAATCAGCAAAACCGGAAAAACAAAGTAAAACTGCTCTTCCAGGGATAAAGACCAAATGTGTTGCAAAGGTTTTTCCGCCGCATCGGCATCGAAATAGCCGCCACGCCGTGCAAAAACAGGTTGGCTGAAAACAGCAACGCAAACACTGCAGATTTGACGTATTGGCGCAGGTCAAACGACAGGAAAAAGATTGCGGCGGCCAAGCTCGTACACAGCAATACGCAGGAAAAAAACAGGGCAAAATGCGCTTCGCGCGGCGTTTGTAAAACTCTAAAAACGAAAAAAACTGCCGTTTTGCATTTCACGGCTGATGATGGTGGTGATCAGATAGCCGGACAAAACGAAAAACATATCCACACCGAGAAAAACCACCGGGCAGCCAAGCGGCATCAATGTGGAAAATAATGACAGCCAAGACTGCCAACGCCCGGATGCCGTCCAAGTCGGGACGGTATTTTAATGTCGTGCTCATTTTTTGTAATTCTAGTAAATCCAGTAATGTTTACTATGAGTACATGTCAGAAATTTAGTTTCATTTCAAGGATTAAATATTTTTTAAACATGGATTTCAGACGGCCTGAATTTATTTTTGCGAACGTTTGGGCACGTTTAATTTATTTCTTTTTCAACACCAAATATAAAAATACCAATCCGCCTGCAAATTCGACGACTACGCTCAATACGGCCTGCATGCCGAGGAAGTGTTCGAAGATGGTTTGCCCGCCGACCAACAGGATGCCGCCGACACAAAAAGTCATAGGCAGGCGGACGGAATGTTTGACCGACGGGGAAAAGTGGTTGGCCAACGCGGCAACCAGCAGGCCGAAAAAGCTTACCGGGCCGACAACAGCAGTGGCGGTTGCAACCAGTGCGGCGATCCAGAGCAGCAGCCATAAGGTATTGCGCGTGTAGTTGATGCCCAAATTGATGGCTTGATTGCGGCCGAGCAGGTAAACATCGAGGTGGTGGCGTTCGCGCCAGATCACGGCGGCGCTGATGAGCAACACGATTGCGCCGATACCCAACAATTCCGAGTGGACGGTATTGAAGGTGGCAAACATATTCGCCTGCGCGGCGGTAAATTCTTCGGGGTCAATCATGCGCGAAAGCAGCGATGACAGGCTGCGGAACAAAATCCCGAAAATCACGCCGATTAAAATCATGCGCGACAAATCGCGTCCGCCCTGTTTGATGAGCGTGTAGAACAACAGCAGCGAGCCGCCCATCATGACGACCAGTTCAAAGCCGAATTTGCCCGTCAACGGCAGGGAAGCATAGCCCACGCCGCCGAGCGTAAACACCAGCAAGGTCTGCAAAAACACATACAGCGAATCGAAACCCAAAATCGAAGGGGTCAGAATCGGATTGTTGGTCAGCGTTTGGAAGAGTTGCGTGGACACGCCGACCGCATAGGCAACCATCAGCAACGCGGCAAGTTTGGTCAGGCGCAGGTGTAAGACAAAGTCCCAATCGCCTTTGACGTTGAGCGTCATAAACAGGACGCAGGAAACCAGCAACAGCGCAAAGGCCACCCACAATGGACGGCTGCTTCCTGCCATAAAACCGATATTTTTTTCAGACGGCATGAGCAGGTTTCCTTAATAAAAGCCATAAAAACAAAGCCGTCCCCATCACGCCAAAAACCGTAGAGACCGGAATTTCAAACGGAAACACAATTACGCGTCCGACAATATCGCACAGCAACACCAAAGACGCGCCCAGCAATGCCACCGCAGGCAGGCTTTTGGCGCAGCTTGTCGCCCATCAGGCGGCTGATGATGTTCGGCACGACTAGGCCGATAAACGGAATATTGCCGACCGTCACGACCACCAAAGACGTAATCAGCGCCACAATAATCAACCCCGACCACAGAATCGCCGTCCGGTTCAGCCCCAAATTTACGCTTACCGTTTCGCCCAAACCCAAAATCGTCAGCTGGTCGGCAATCAAATAGGCAAACAAAGCCAAAATTCCCGTTGCCCACAACAGCTCATACCGTCCGAGCAACACGCCGGAAAAAAATCGCCCTGTTGCCACACGCCGAGCATTTGCAGCATTTCGTTTTCATACGCGATAAAGGTGGCCACCGCCTCAATCACACCGCCGAAAATAATCCCGACCAAAGGCACCATCAGTTGCGCGGTCGGCGGCAGGCGGCGGATCAGCAGCATAAAGACCAACATCCCGATCAGCGCGGCAACGGCGGCAACCGACATTTTTGCCAGCAGCGGCGCAGCGGGAAGCAGCAGGGTCATCAACAGCAAACCCAAAGCCGCGCTTTGACTTGCGCCCACCATCGACGGTTCGACAAAACGGTTGCGCATCAAAATCTGCATAATCATGCCGGCCACCGCCATCGACGCACCCGTCAGCACAATCGCAAACGTGCGCGGCAGGCGGCTGATGAACATGACCTGCTGGCTGTCGGATAGCGAAAACAGGGTGGACCATTTGAAGTCGGCCACGCCGACCGACAGGCTGACGGCAAACAATATCAGCAGCGCCACACCGTTGACCGCATTTAAAAATGAAGGTTTGTGAAACATAAAATGGTTCGGAAAAAATAAGGCCGTCTGAAAGAAGGGTTAAGGTATTTGGCAAAAAAGCAGGTTTGCCCATCATAAAAACAGATGCAAACAGGCAAAAATTGTCCATTTGCACCATGTATTTTCAGACGGCCTAAATCCAATGACTTCAGATCAAGCAACTTGACCATGTGAGTCATCAAATCCTTCAGGCCGTCTGAAAGAAGCGGGCGGCTATGCCCGCGCCGAATTACTTGGTCGCATTAAACGCATCGCTTACCTGTTTGGAAGCGTTCAGCAATTCTTGTGCGCCGCCGGCTGCCAGATAAGTTTCAGGAACAAGGTAAACCACCTGTCCTTTTTTCCAAGCGGTTGTTTCGGCAACCAGCGGATTGTTCAACACATCTTTTGCCGCCTGGCCTTCTTCGCCGATGGCTGCGCCGCGGTCTAAAACAAACAGCCAATCAGGGTTTTTCTCTTTCAGGTATTCAAAGCTGATAGGCTGGCCCGTGGCTGCCTTCTTTAATCGATTCATCAACAGCGGGAACGCCGATGTCTTTATGCAACCAACCGCCCAAACGTGAGGAAGGGCCGAAAGCCGACATCTTACCGCCGTTGACCAATACCACCAAACCCTTACCTTTGCCTTGCGCAGCAGTTTTCGCCGCTTCAAACGAAGCATCGATTTCCGCTTTCAGCTTGTCCGCTTCGGCCTGTTTGCCAAAGATTTGCCCCAGCGCGTCGATGCGCTCTTTTGAGCTTTCTTTCAGATTGGCGGTTTCGGCGGTCATCTCGATGGTCGGTGCGATCTCGTTCAACTTGTCAAATGCTTTGGCTGCACGGCTGCCGATGATGATGAGCTGCGGTTTGTAAGCGTTTAAGGCTTCGTAGTCAGGCTCAAACAGCGTGCCGGCAGGTTTCGTGGTTTTGAAATATTCGTCCAAGTAGGGCAGGCGGTTTTTGTCGATGGACAAACCGGTTTTCACGCCCAATTTGTTTAAAGTATCGAGCATGCCCAAATCGTAAACGGCGATACGCTCCGGATTTTGCGGCACTTTCGCATCGCCGCGCGCCGTTTTAACGGTCAGGCTTGCACCTTCGGTTTGGGCGGCAGAAGTGGAAGCAGTTTGGGCTTGGTTGGACGCAGAATCTTTTGGTGAACACGCACCCAAAGCGAGGGTGCAGCATACGGCTAAAGCGGTCAAACGTAACATAGGGTTTCTCCGTGGTCGGAAATAAAGTAAATCGAAATGATAACTTGTATCGGGCTATAAAGCTAGACGCCGTCTGAAAACTTTTTGTTTTTCAGACGGCCTTTTCAAGCTGATTGCTTAGAAGCGGTAGTTCACGCTCAAGCGGACATCGCGGCCTGGTTCAGGCAGAGAATTGGCACCTGCGCGTTGGCTGTGCGGCTTGTAGTTTTTATCAAAGACATTGTTGACGGAGAAGTTGACGTTCAAATCGTCTTTGCCTGTCGGCTTCCAGTTGGCGAAGATATCGTTGACGCCGTAGCCTGCACGGACAACATTCAGAGCCACATCAGAGCCGCGCGAGGTCGGGGCATAGCCTGCATTTTGGACATAACGTCCGCGCCAACCGATTTCCAGATTTGGATTGTCGAATTGGTAAGATAGACCTGTTGTCCATGTGCGTCCCATCGGGATGGCGGTCGTTACTTTGTCGGCGGTATCGCCGTTCAGCTTCGGTTTGCTGTAGGCTACGCCTGCACGTGCGGTCAGACCTTTCCAGCGGTAGGCTGCGTTCAGTTCGTAACCTGTGTTTTTCAGCTTGCCGCCGTTATACCAGACGTTGTTTCGTCCTTCTTGACGGATTGCCTGTACATCTTTGATTTGCTGATGGAAATAGCTGCCGGAGAGCGTCAGGGCAGAATTCCAGTGGTAGTTAAAGCCAATTTCTGCATTTCGCGAGCGTTCTGCTTTCAAGTCAGGCGATGCAACAATCGGCCTTTTGTTTGCTAAAGCTGCTTCGTTCAGACGGGGGCTGCGGGTTGCATAGTTCAGGCTGGTGTTGATGGAAAAATCAGGGGTAATGTCATAAACCAACCCGATGCTTGGATTGAGGTTGCCGTCTGAATTTTCTGTATTACTGCTGGTTTTCATTTTCCAACGGTCATAGCGCAAACCTGTGGTCAGTGTAACCGGTGAGAAATCCCAAATGCCTTCTAGATATACGCCGGCATCGCTTTTCTTCTCGCTGTTTTCTCCTTTTGAGCTGCTTTTTTGAGTGCGCCAGTTTACTCCGTATTTCAAGGTATGGCGGTCAAATAGACGACTGTCGAGATTGAGGTTGGCTCCGTATGTCCGTACTTCGCCGTCCAATTCAAAATCTGGACTGGGGACTTCGTCACGTTTGGTATTCAAACGGTAAACATTGGCTTTGATTTTGTCTATAAAGCCCAAGTTTCCGCCTTTGAATTCCAAGTTGGTGGTGTCTTGGGTCAGTGTGCGGTAACGCGGCGAGTTGGTGGCGACATTCGGAATACGGTTGCCGTTGGCATCCAAAACGTATTGACCCGTACGGCGGTCGGTTTGGAATACTTGCGAGAAATCGAACTCTTCGCGCAGGGCGCGTTCCCCATATTGCTTCTCTTGGCGGTGGCTTAATTCAATACGGTTGTCCTCGTTGAAACGATAGCCGATTTTGCCCAACAAGCCGCGTGAACCCAATCCACTGTTTAAAACCTTATCGCTTCCGAGCAGATTACGGTAGCCTTTGCCTGCTGTGTATTCTTTGTCGCGTACGAAATTGCCTGAAACCAAAGCATCAAAACCGCCTGCCTGACCGTAAACGCTTGCGCCGCGTGAATAGCCTTTATTGCTGCTGATACCGGCATTGACTTTGAAACCGACGTTTTGACCTTCTCTCAGCAAATCTTTGGCTTCAACCGTTTCGGCAACAATCGCGCCGCTGGTTGCACCGATACCTGCAGAGGCCGAACCCGTACCTTTTTGCACGGCAACGACTTTTACCAATGCGGGGTCAAGCATAAAGCGGCCGTTGTGGTGGAAAATCTGGCTGTCGGTGTAAGTATCGTCAACTTTATAGTCAATTTGGTCTTGACCCATGCCGCGGATGGTTACCCACTGCGACTGACCGTTGCCGCCGCCGAAACTGATAGAGGGTTCGTTGAACAAGACGTCTTTTAAATCAGTGGAAGTCGTTTCTTCCATACGTTTCGTCGTTACACGGTGTGTGGCGCTTGTGGCCTGACCTTTGACGGTAACGGTATCAAGTACAACATTGTCTTTGGCTTCATTTTCTGCGTGTGCAAAACCGGCCGCCAGTGTCAGTGACAGCAGGCTCAGTCGGAACAGGGGCGTATTCATTGAGAAATGTCCTTAATAAAATGACAGTAATAAAAAATAAAAGCAAATAAAGAGAAATTATCTTTAAAATATGCAATTAAGAATAATCATCATTTATGATAATGCATATAAAAAGAAACGGTTGTAAAGAGTTGTATTGAATTTGTAAAGGAAGTGGGTTGTTTTTTTAAACGAACTTTGCAGTTGGTATATCAGGCCGTCTGAAAAAAATATGTGATCGGGCATTTTTGCGTATGAAAAATATTTGGAAAGACTGCATAGAAATTTTTACTTTTTCCCTTGAATTTGTCGCAGATAACCCAAATCTACCCACCATTACGGCAGGCTTTCTATAAGCGTGTCGCTATTTCCAAGCAAACCGTGTCTGTCATGTCCGACAGACAATTGTTTTCAATCTATTTATTTATCGGAGCATTAAGACATGACCATCCGCCCTTTACACGACCGCGTAGTCGTCAAACGCTTAGAAGCTGAAGAAAAAACTGCCTCCGGCATCGTTTTGCCGGGTGCGGCTGCTGAAAAACCCGACATGGGCGAAGTGATCGCCGTGGGTGCGGGCAAAATCGGTAAAGACGGCGCGCGCCGTCCGCTGGATGTCAAAGTCGGCGACAAAGTGATTTTCGGCAAATACAGCGGCCAAACTGTAAAAGCCGACGGCGAAGAGCTGTTGGTAATGCGTGAAGAAGACATCTTCGGTATCGTTGAATAATTGTTGAATTAAGTTTCAGAACCAAAGGCCGTCTGAATCAAACATGAAGTTTTCAGACGGCCTCGAACAGATTTTTAATATTGATTTGGAGAATTTAAATGGCAGCAAAAAGACGTACAATTCGGCAATGAAGTTCGCCAAAAAATGGTAAACGGCGTCAACGTATTGGCAAACGCCGTACGCGTAACTTTGGGTCCTAAAGGCCGCAACGTGGTGCTCGACCGCGCTTTCGGCGGCCCGCACATCACTAAAGACGGTGTGTCTGTTGCAAAAGAAATCGAATTGAAAGACAAATTCGAAAACATGGGCGCGCAAATGGTGAAAGAAGTGGCGTCTAAAACCAACGACGTAGCTGGCGACGGTACCACTACTGCAACCGTATTGGCGCAATCCATCGTTGCCGAAGGCATGAAATACGTTACCGCCGGCATGAACCCGACAGACCTGAAACGCGGTATCGACAAAGCCGTTGCCGCTTTGGTTGACGAGCTGAAAAACATCGCCAAACCTTGCGATACTTCTAAAGAAATCGCCCAAGTCGGCTCTATTTCCGCCAACTCTGACGAACAAGTCGGCGCGATTATTGCCGAAGCGATGGAAAAAGTCGGCAAAGAAGGCGTGATTACCGTTGAAGACGGCAAATCTTTGGAAAACGAGCTGGACGTGGTTGAAGGTATGCAATTCGACCGCGGCTACCTGTCTCCTTACTTCATCAACGACGCTGAAAAACAAATCGCTGCTTTGGACAATCCGTTTGTATTGTTGTTCGACAAAAAAATCAGCAACATCCGCGACCTGTTGCCTGTTTTGGAACAAGTGGCCAAAGCCAGTCGTCCGCTGTTGATTATCGCTGAAGACGTAGAAGGCGAAGCCTTGGCAACTTTGGTGGTGAACAACATCCGCGGTATTCTGAAAAACCGTTGCCGTTAAAGCCCCTGGCTTCGGCGACCGCCGCAAAAGCCATGTTGCAAGACATCGCCATCCTGACCGGCGGCGTGGTGATTTCTGAAGAAGTCGGCCTGTCTCTGGAAAAAGCGACTTTGGACGATTTGGGCCAAGCCAAACGCATCGAAATCGGTAAAGAAAACACCACCATCATCGACGGCTTCGGCGACGCAGCCCAAATCGAAGCGCGTGTTGCCGAAATCCGCCAACAAATCGAAACCGCAACCAGCGAATACGACAAAGAAAAACTGCAAGAGCGCGTGGCTAAATTGGCAGGCGGTGTGGCAGTGATCAAAGTCGGTGCCGCTACCGAAGTGGAAATGAAAGAGAAAAAAGACCGCGTGGAAGACGCGCTGCACGCTACCCGCGCAGCCGTTGAAGAAGGCGTGGTTGCCGGCGGCGGCGTAGCCCTGTTGCGTGCCCGTGCCGCTCTGGAAAACCTGCACACCGGCAATGCCGACCAAGACGCAGGCGTACAAATCGTATTGCGCGCCGTTGAGTCTCCTTTGCGTCAAATCGTTGCCAACGCAGGCGGCGAACCTAGCGTGGTTGTGAACAAAGTGTTGGAAGGCAAAGGCAACTACGGTTACAACGCAGGCTCCGGTGAGTACGGCGACATGATCGAAATGGGCGTACTCGACCCTGCCAAAGTAACCCGTTCTGCGCTGCAACACGCCGCATCTATCGCCGGCCTGATGCTGACCACAGACTGCATGATCGCTGAAATCCCTGAAGAAAAACCTGCTATGCCTGATATGGGCGGCATGGGTGGTATGGGCGGCATGATGTAAGGCCGTCTGAAACCTTCAGACAAAAAGCAAAACCGCACGGCAAGCAGCCGTGCGGTTTTTTATTTGCCAGAAAGAAGCGTGAGATGGTGAGGGGTATGCCATGATTTACGGAGAAATAAGGGCAGCCAGTTCCATTGAATCAGAAGCAATCAAATAAACTTCATCATCGAAAAAGGCCGTCTGAAACTTTATTTTGTATTTCAGACGGCCTGCTTAATGATCTAAACCGTTACTTTTTGCTCGAACGGCTATATCGGACAGCTTGAGACAAGATTTCTTCAATTTCTATCCACATAATGCCTCCTTACAGTAAACCAGGTTGACCTAAAGCCGGGTCGGTCGCACGGGCAGCTTGGGCATCTTCGACAGTCAGTCCAAGGGCTTTGGCTACGCCTTCGCCGTATGCCGGATCGCAACGGTAGCAGTTGCGGATATGGCGATATTTGATGAAGTCTGGTGCATCGCCCATGGCTGCGGCGGTGTTGTTGAACAAAGCCTGTTTCTGTGCGTCGCTCATCAGATTGAACAAGGCGCGCGGTTGGCTGAAATAGTCGTCATCGTCTTGGCGGTAGTCCCAGTGCGCTGCGTCGCCGTTGATTTTCAAAGGCGGTTCGGCGAAGTCGGGCTGCTCCTGCCATTGGCCGAAGCTGTTGGGTTCGTAGTGCGGCAGGCTGCCGTAGTTGCCGTCGGCACGGCCTTGTCCGTCACGTTGGTTGCTGTGAACAGGGCAACGCGGGCGGTTGACGGGAATTTGGCGGAAGTTTACGCCCAAGCGGTAGCGCTGCGCGTCGGCGTAATTGAACAAACGGGCTTGCAGCATTTTGTCGGGGCTGGCGCCGATACCTGGAACCAGGTTACTCGGTGCGAAGGCGGATTGTTCCACATCGGCAAAGAAGTTTTCGGGATTGCGGTTCAACTCAAATTCGCCCACTTCAATCAGCGGATAGTCTTTTTTCGGCCAAACTTTGGTCAAATCAAACGGATGATACGGCACTTTTTCCGCGTCTACTTCAGGGCATGACTTGGATGTACATCGTCCATTTCGGAAACTCGCCGCGCTCGATGGCTTCGTGCAGGTCACGCTGGTGGCTTTCGCGGTCGTCGGCGATGATTTTTGCAGCTTCTTCGTTGGTCAGGTTTTTAATCCCTTGCTGGCTGCGGAAGTGGAATTTCACCCAAAAACGTTCGCCCGCTTCGTTCCAGAAGCTGTAGGTATGCGAACCAAAGCCATGCATATGGCGGTAGCTGGCGGGGATGCCGCGGTCGCTCATGACGATGGTGACTTGGTGTAGGGCTTCGGGCAGCAGCGTCCAGAAGTCCCAGTTGTTTGTGGCGGAACGCATATTGGTGCGCGGGTCGCGTTTGACGGCTTTGTTCAGGTCTGGGAATTTACGCGGGTCGCGCAGGAAGAACACGGGCGTGTTGTTGCCGACCATATCCCAGTTGCCTTCTTCGGTATAGAACTTCAGCGCAAAGCCGCGGATGTCGCGTTCTGCATCGGCTGCGCCGCGTTCGCCTGCCACGGTGGTGAAACGGGCGAACATTTCGGTTTTCTTGCCGACTTCGCTGAAGATTTTGGCGCGGGTGTATTTTGTGATGTCGTGTGTCACGGTAAACGTACCGAACGCGCCTGAACCTTTGGCGTGCATACGGCGTTCGGGGATGACTTCGCGCACGAAGTCGGCGAGTTTTTCATTCAGCCACAAATCCTGCGCCAGCAGAGGGCCGCGTGGGCCTGCGGTCAGGCTGTTTTGATTGTCGGAAACGGGTGCGCCGTTGTTCATGGTCAGGTGGGTAACAGGGCATTTGGAGGTAGTCATGATGGTTTCCTTTGCAAAATGGTCAGTGATTTATAAAACGATTTGCCGAAAAGCATATTCGTAGCCGGTTTCTTGGCATTCATAAATTTCTTGTATCGACATTTGTTTTTCATTTTACTTAAACTATGAAAAGAACTATACAGAAAGGTTTTGACTATTGAAACTATGACTTCAATTTAATATTGTTATTATTAATTGAGATTTTATTTTTGTTAGATTTTTATTATTGAATAAACATGTTAAACAAAAAGGTCGTCTGAAACTGTTTTCAGACGACCTTTTTGTATCTCTGTTCGCATTAAAGCTTGCGCATCATCATCATGAAATATGTGCCACCTATGAGCGTGGCCATCATTCCGGCGGGGACTTCGTAAGGGAACATTACCTGCCTGCCCAGCCAGTCGGCCGTCATCATAACCGATGCGCCGATGAGTGCGGCGGCGGCAAGTTGCTGTTTGGGCAGGCGTGCGCCGAGCATACGGGCCAGATGCGGCGCAAGCAGTCCGACGAAGCTCAAGGGGCCGATAAGCAGTGTGGATAAGGCGGTTAACGCTGCGCTTGAGACGATCAGCACCAGCCGTGCGAGGGGGACGTTGATGCCGACGGAGCGGGCGATTGTTGCGTTCAGGCTGAGCAGTCCGAGCCAGCGTTGCAGCGTGAGGATGAGGAGGAGCGAGGCGGCGGCGAGGAGGCTGACGGTAAGGGCGGATTCGGGTGTTGCCTGATAGGTCGAACCTGACATCCACAATAAAAGCAGTTGTACGCGGAAATCGCCGGTTGCCATCCAAATGCGGATGGCGGCATCGGCGAGTGCGGCCAGCGCCATGCCGGTAAGCAGGATTTTTTCGGGAGTAAATCCGTTTTTGCGGTTGAACAGCATCAACAGCCCCAAGGATACGAGAGCGGAAACGATACCTGTCAGCCAAAACCAGCCGCTGCCCGAGGTAATGCCGAACAGCATCACTACCGACATCGCGCCGAATGCCGTTCCAGAGCTGATGCCCAAGAGTTCGGGTCCCGCCATCGGGTTTTGTGTCAGCCTTTGCAGTATGACGCCGGTCAACGCGAGCATGGTGCCGGTGGCGGCGGCGAGCAGCACGCGCGGGTAGCGGAATACGAAATATTCCGGGTCTATGGTCAGGCGCAGGGGTTTCGTCATAGCGTCCGACCGTAAACGCCAATACCGATACGGCGACGGCGATAAGCAGCAGAAAACGCAAGAGGCGCGGGACGTACGGCTCGGCGGTTGAAATATCGGAGGTCGTCTGAAACGAAGGACGCGGAGGTGCTTTCGCCGTCAGCCACAACAAAAGCGGCGCGCCGACGAGGGCAGTTACAGCGCCGGCGGGCAGATCGGTGCCGCGGTAGTGTTTCAGCAGCATCAGGCCGTTGTCCGTCAGCATCAAAAGCAGTGCGCCGACGATGAAGGAACAAATCAGGCGCATGGACAGCGTGCGTACGCCCATTTGCCGCACCAGCGTCGCCGCCGCCAATCCGACAAAGCCCATCATGCCGACAAAGCCGACCACGCCCGCACTCAAAAATGCAGCAACCGCCAAAGACAGCAGGCGGATTTTCTTCACTGGTATGCCTGCCGATTCCGCCTGCGTGTCGCCCAGGCTCATGATGTTTAACGGTTTGATTAAAAAGGCGGTAAGTATGGCGGCAACAGCAATCCGCCACAAAAGCCCCAACGTATCGCGCCAACTGTCCTGCACCAGGGAGCCACTGCCCCACTGCATCACGCCGCGCGTCTCTTCGCTGAAAAACAGCATCACGATACCGGTGAGGGAACCCAGATACAGGCTGACCACCAAACCCGCCAGCACGACGCTGAGCGGTTGCAGGGCGCGCCGTGCCGACAGCCGCAATACCGCGCCCAAAGCCGCCGCTGCGCCGGCAAACGCCACGGCGGACGTGCCGTAGGCAAGGAAGGAAGGGGCGAACACGGTCGCCGCCACCAAAGCCGCCTGCGCGCCGCTGCTGACTGCCAGTGTACTGTCGGATGCGAGCGGATTGCGCATCAACTGCTGCATCAGCATGGTCGCCATCGCCGTACTGCCGCCCGCGAGCAGCGCCATCGCCATGCGGGGCAGGGTGTTGTTCTGCACCATCAGTGCATCCAAAGGCAGGCTGTCGGGACGGTCAAACAGCCGCAGCCACGGCAGCGTCCATTCCAGCTTCAATATCCAAAAACGCCGTCAGCGCGCACGATATTGCCAACGCGGTGGCAAGGATAGGCAGGGGTCGTCTGAAAATCTTTACCATGCGGCTTCCTTTTGTGCGGACGGGTTTTCAGACGACATCGAACGCATCAGTTGCAAAGTGAAATGCTGCATGGACGGCAGTGCGCCGTAGCTCCACGACGGCTCGAAGATGCGGCGGTTTGCAGGGCGGTAGAACGGCAGGCGTTGCCAAAGCGCGCTTTTTTCGAGCGTTGCACGTGTATTTTGAGGATGCGGTTTGACGATGATTAGTAGCGTGTCCGGCGGCAGCTTTGCCAAATCTAAAAGCGTGATGTTTTCGAAACCCCATTCGTTGCTTTTGCCCGTCCAGGCATTGTTCAGCCCCAATTTGTCGAACACGGCCTGAAACAGCGAAGTCTTGCCGTAAATCCGCAAATGCCGCCCGTCGGCAAACTGCACCACCGCAAACGGGCGGCCGCGATATGCCGAAAGCGCGGGTTTGGCGCGGGCAAACAGGTTTTCCGTACCGGTAATCAGCTTTTCGGCAGCGGCAGGGTCGCCGATGATTTTACCCAGCCTGCGCGTGGCTTCGACCGTGTGGGCATATTCGATGCCTTTTGCCGTGCCGAAATCCACTTCGCGTACCGGGGCGATTTTTTTCAAACTGGGACTTGGCGGCGGCATACCAGGAAGATTGCACGAAAAAAATCAGGCTTTTATCTGATACAGCCGCTCCAAATTCGGCTGGAAGCGCAGCCCCGCTTCCTTGACGGCAGCGGGCAGCGGCGGATGGTTCACCCAGGTATCGTACACGCGGCGGTCGGCAACGCTGACGGGCGGATGCCCCATCGCCGTCAGTGTTTCGGCGACCGTCCAGTCCGAAGTCGCCACGCGCGGTGCGGCGGGTGCAGGCAGGGAAAACAGGAGGGCAGCGGTAAAAAAACAGCCGTGCGGCAAGGCGGGGAATGTCGTCTGAAAAGCGGTGGGACATGAGCTTGGAAGGTCTTTCGGTTTTTGAATAAAGGGTCGTCTGAAACATATCGGATACAGGTATTCCACAATGGTCTGTGATGTCATCCGGTTTGGATTCGGGCGGCGGATTTTATGGTCGGAACTTATGCGGCGGGACGGTTTGCCTGCGTCAAGGCAATGCCACGGGGCGGCCGTTTTCAGGATGGGCGATGATGTTCATATCGACGCTGTAAATGTCTTTCAACACTTCTGCGGTCATAATGTCGGTGGGTTTGCCCGTTTTTAATAGCCGTCCCTGTTTGAGCGCGACCAGTTCATCGCAATACTGCGCCGCCAGATTAATGTCGTGGATGACGATGATGACGCCCAAACCCAAATTGCGAGACAGCTTGCGCACCAGTGCCATCACGTCGATTTGGTGGGCGATGTCCAAAGCGGCAAGCGGTTCGTCCAGCAGCAAAAAGCGGCTTTGCTGCGCCAGGCACATCGCCAGCCAGACGCGCGAACGTTCGCCGCCCGACAGCGTATCGACGATTTGATCGGCAAATTTTTCCGTATGCGTCAGCCGCAACGCCTGTTCCACCGCCTGTCTGTCCGCATCGTTCGTGCGCCCTAAAAGCCCGCTCCAGGGCATAACGCCCCATCATAACCAGCTCGCGCGCGGTCAGCGCGGTAGCGGCGGGCAGTTGCTGCGGAAGATAGGCGACTTCTTTGGCGTATGCGCGGGCGGAATAGGCGCGTATTTCTTTGTCGTTCAGCAATATCCTGCCGCCTGTGGGTTCATGCTGGCGGGTGAGCAGTTTCAACAGCGTGGACTTGCCCGAGCCGTTATGACCGATGAGGCCGTACACGCGGTTAGGGGAAAAGTTGACGCTGATGTCGTGCAGCAGCGAGCGGCCGGGTATGGCGAAGGTGGCGTTTTGGATTTGGAACACGTTTCAGACGACCTTTTAGTGGGTTTGACGTTATTCGGAGAAAGCGGCGGCGCAGCAAAATCTATTGCCCGTTGTCGGTGCCGATGCCGCAAAGGCGGAGTTTCACGGCGGTTGTCCGAAAGCGTAGGGCAAAGTCGGACGCCCCAGGCTCCAAGGTCGTCTGAAAACGTTTCAGACGACCTTGGGACCGTTGGAGGCCGTTTGCCGCCCGTCCATTAAAAATCGACCGAAGCCGACAGGGTGAAGCTGCGCGGTGCGCCGGCGTTCAGGTAGCCGCTGTTAGGGTATCCGCCGACGGATGCCCAGTATTTCTTGTTGGCAACATTATCGAGGCGTGCACGGAAGGTGGCTTCGTGCCTGCCGATTGGGGTGTGGTAGCGCGCGCCGATGTCGAAGCGCGTCCAGCCGCCGACTTTAAGCGTATTGGCCGCATCGGCGTAGGAAGAACCGGTGTAAACCATGCGTCCGTCAAATGCCAAACCTTGCACTTTCGGCACTTCCCATTCCAAGCCAATGTTGGCTTGGGTTTTAGCCGCGCCGATGGTGCGTTTGCCGTCAGTTAAAGATGAGCCGGTAGATTTCTGCTTGGCATCGAGCAGGGTAATGCCGCCCAAGAGCCTCATACCTTGTGCGACTTCCCCATAAACGGTGATTTCCGCGCCCCGGTGGCGGTCTTTGCCTTCGGAGGTGAAGCGGGCGGTGTTGTCGCTTTCGGCAACGTAAAGCGAACGTGGTTTGTCGGTGTGGAACAGGGCCAATCCCGCGCCGAAGCCGTTGGCTTCAAATTTCGTGCCGATTTCTTTTTGTTTGGAAACATAGGGTTTGAGCGATTCGCCGGTATTGCTGATGGCGTAGACCCGGCCGTTGATGGAGGCAGTCGAGCCTGCAGTTGCGCCTTGTCCCAGGCTTTCGATGTAGTTGCCGTACACCGACCAATTCGGCGTGATGCGGTACACCGCGCCGGCGGCGGGACTGAGGCGCGATTTTTTGTAATTTCGGTTTGCGCGCCTGTATTATAGGCGTAAGCCTTGTTATGCACCTGCTGCCAGCGCGCACCGAGCATGAATTGCAGGCGTTTGTCCCAAAGGCTGAAGGTGTCACCCAAGGCGAAGCTGGTCAGGCGTGTTTTGCCGGTAACAGCAGGATTGCCCATGTCGTTGCCCGAATACAGCGGGTTGGCGGCTGCGGGTTGCGGATAGTGGGACGGGTTGTAGAGGTTGGTCGTATATTTGTTGCCCCAATCCATGATGTAAGCGTTTTTGCGCGAGGATTGGAACCGGTTGGCGGCTGCGGTCCATTCGTGCTCTACCGCGCCCGTATTGAATTTGCCGCGCAAACCGATTTCGCCCGTGTCGATTTTATCCTTACGCACGTTGTCGAAGCGGTAAATCGATCCGTTGCCGTTGACATTGCCGACAGTCAGGTTTGCCAGAGAATTGTTTTCCTTGCTGCGGCGGAAGCCGTAGGCGGCGTAGGCAGTCAGGTTGTCGTTGAAATCGTATTCGCCGCGCATTGTGCCGAACCAGTCGCGCTCGTTGGAATACGTCCAAGGCTGCGCCCAGTTGGACGAGGCATCAGGCGCGGCCGGCACGGCGGTCAGGCCTGACAGGGTAACATTGGTACGCGTGGCTTTGAGCTTGTTGTCCTGCCAGCCCAAATCGGCGGACAGGCGGGCATTTTCATTGCGCCAGTCTAGGCCGACATTGACCAGGCTGAGTTTGGACTTTTCGTCGTCTATTGCGGTTTTGCCGTTATGGTGCGCCGCATTGACGCGCACGCCGAATTCCTGATTTTGTCCGAAACGGCGCGCCACGTCCGCCGCCAAACCACCGCGTTTTCCCGCGCCGTAATTGGCAGTCAGCCGGTTCAATCCTTCATTGGACGCGCGTTTGGGCAATACGGATACCGTTCCGCCGATATTGTTGCCGCCCGGCGCCATGCCGTTTAAGAAGGCGGATGCGCCGCGCTGGACTTCCACGCGTTCGAAAGCTCGGTGGCGATGTATTGGCGCGGCAGGATGCCGTAAAGGCCGTTGTACATAGTATCGTCCGATTCGGCGGCAAAGCCGCGTATGAAATACGCTTCCTGAAAATTGCCGTAACCGCGCGCAACGCGGACGGTCGGGTCGTTTTGCAGTACGTCGCCGACGCTGCGCGCATGTTTGTCCTGAATCAGCCTATTGGTGTAAGCAGTATTGGAGAACGGCGATTCTAGGTTTTTTTTATTGCCCAAAATACCCACGCGGCTGCCGCGCGCCACCTGTCCGCCCTTAAATGCAGGAATCAAACCGCCCTTGGATGCGTCCGCGCTGGCGGTTACGGTGATGGTTTCGAGTTCGGCGATTTCTCGGTCTTGGGGTTCGTCTGAGGCAAATGCCGCCGAAACGGCAAGGAGGGAGAGGCTGAGGATGCTGAGTCTGGAAGCGGGCTTAGTCATTTGTATTTTCTTTCAAAAAGTGGATCGTAACGGTTAATTTTAAAAAGAAAAATTAATTTCATTTCAAAAAAATAAATAATGACAAAAGGTCGTCTGAAACTGTTTTCAGACGACCTTTTGACTGAATGGCTATCAACTTTACCGTTTACGCCGCATCGTACAAACCGCGCACCACCCTGCCGATGGCGGCGATGCCTTTTTCCAGCATTTCCGCGTCCTGCGCGATGCTCATGCGTATGCACTCGCGGGCGTGTGGGTAGAGTCCTGCGTGTCAATGCCGACGAAGAAATGTTCGCCCAGAATAATCAGCGTGCCTTCGGCCTTGAGCATTTCGTACAAGGCTTGCGACGAAACAGGCAGGTTTTCAAACCAAAGCCACAAGAAAATCGCACCTTCAGGCTTGTGGATTTTCAACGGATACGCGCCCAATTCGCGTTTGAGCAGGGAAACCGCCGTTTGCGCCTGCTGACGGTAAAACGGCTGAATCACTTGGTCGGCCAGCTGTTTCAGACGGCCGTCGTTCAACAGCGGAGCCGCAATCGCCGCGCCGAAACGGGTTGGCGACAGGTTCACAATCGCATTCAAACTGCTGACGGCTTTGACCACTTCCGGTGCGGCGACAATAATGCCGGTACGCACGCCGGGCAGGCCGATTTTAGACAAGCTGAAGCAGAGGATGATGTTTTCGTGCCAGTTGAGCGTCACATCGCTGTAAATAATATTCGGGAACGGCATTCCGTAGGCGTTGTCGATAATCAGCGGAATGCCGTGTTCCTGCGCCAAAGCGTCCAGCCGCGCCATTTCGCCGTCGGTCAACACATTGCCGGTCGGGTTGGTCGGACGCGAACAGCAAATCGCGCCGATTTTGCCTGCTTTGAGTTCGGGCAGGCTTTCCAGCGCGTCAAAGTCCACGCGGTATTTGAAGAAGCCTGCTTCGTTT